>UMHM01062003.1_pt1 | contig 53496 bp, 42 predicted proteins | sample 1965501 | NCBI WGS metagenome assembly UMHM01 (sample SAMEA4836095, study PRJEB28245) | human gut metagenome | biome: gut microbiome; material: fecal sample | place: Denmark | collected 2008
TTACACAAACTAACGCACTTCGGCGTCCGGCGTCCTTTTATTAGTGGGTGCACGTCCCGTGCCTTCGGTGCCCTTTTTGTAGTCGACGCACAACCCGTGCTCGGCGACCATTTATAAAATTACAAAAAAAAAGCCGCCGTGGTAATAACGGCGCCCTTGTTCAAAGTTTTCGGGGTAGGGTAAGGGGAGGGGACCTTTTACCAAAAGGTCCCCTCCCCTGAAAAATTAAACTCAGTTAATCTGCTTCACAGGCAAAATGAAGTACAACACTTCGTCGCTGTTTTCGATAGTGATAATGCAGCCGTTGTGCTTGGCAAATTCCATCTTGATGGTGTCGGCATTGATTACGCGCAGGCAGTCGTTGATGTAGCGGCTGTTGTAGGCGGCGTTGATGTCCTTGCCCGACAGCGCGACGGCAACGGTTTCCTTGGCAGTACCGTACTGACTTGTAGACGAAATCGTCATATTGTATTCGTCTATGTCCAGTAAAACAAGGTTATTCTTTTCCTGGCGCGACATGATGGACGCCGTGTTGAGCGAACGTTCGAAGTTGGCTTTGTTGACCGTCAGCGTGCTGACAAACTCGCGTGGCACAATGTTGTCGTACTTGATGTACTGACCTGCAAGCAGCCGCGTAAACAGGCGCGTGTTGGGCAGTGTTACAAGCAGATAGTTACCCTCGATGTACACATGCAGTACTTCGTCGCCGTCGCCAAGCAACTTAAACAATTCGTTGAGGCTGCGAGAAGGCACCGTTGCCGTCAGACGTTCGACCTTTTCTTCAAGGGGCTTTTTGCTCATGGCGAAGCGGTAGCCGTCGGTTGCAACGGCGGTAAGCGTGTAACCGACCCCTTCGAAGTAAACACCTTTAAGCATGGGGCGGCTGTCATCCGTCGCCACGCTGAACAACACATTGTTGACAAGTGCTTTGAGATTGCGTTCCACAATGGCGAAGTAGGACGAGTTGCCGATTTCCTCCACTTCGGGGTAATCGTCTACGTCCAGCGTTGCGATGTTGCAGTCGCTGCCGCCGGTGCTTATCATAAGGCGGTTTTCGTCGGTATCAAGGGACACTTCGCTGTCCGCATCGGCAATGTTGCGGATGTATTCAGCAAAGATTTTGCCGGGCACAAGCATCTGTCCGCCCACGATTACGTTGGCGTCGATGGTCTTTTCGATGGCGAGATCCTTGTCGGTTGCGTACAATGTCAGTTTGTCGTTTTCCGCCGTAAATTTGATGCATTCAAGCACGGGCGCAACATCTTTGCCGGGCAGTGCTTTGCTAACCTTGGCTACGGCGTCGTTAAGGTCCAGACTGTTTACGATGATTTTCATGCTTACTCCTTCGCCGCGCGTAGGCGGCTTTTGGCTGTTTTCGTTGGTTTTGTATTTATGTATTGTTTGCCGATGTTTGCGTGTTACGGTAAACACATTACGGCAATTTTTTTCTGCAATAGTTACTACCTAATGATTGGTATTTTAGCGGTAATTACACAACTTTTTGGGGCTGAAATTCCGCGCCGTGATAACTACAGATTTAACTATTCTACAAGTAGTAGATAAGTTAGTGTGTGTGGAAATGTGGATTAGTGATGACTGTTACACAGGCGGCACTAAATATCGGACGAAACGGCGTGAAACAACTAAATGTTGTGGTATGTCCGACGTAGGTCGTGTGGACAAGTGTAGAGAGTTACCCACAGCGGTTGTAGAATGGGTGTGGACAAGTCGGGGCGAGACAACCGTGCGACGGTTTTCTCGTGCTCTTTCGTCGTCGCTCGCCGCGATGGCAAGGACGGAAAAAGCGTTTTGAGTGGACGAATGTTTTGAGTAAAGGGCTACTTAATGACGATAACCTTTGACAGATTCCGGAATACGTCATGCCGAACGAAGCCGTAGGCAAAATCGATAGTATCCCCGCGGAAGGGTACTTTGTGCGCCCTCTTAAAAACGGGCGCCGAAGTGAGTTAGTTTGTGTAAGGGGTCCTGCCGAGGAATTGCCACGAGTGCGATCGCGTGCTCGCTCGCTTCACTTCGGGCATTATGTCTTATGGTAGGCAGCCTGCCCAGCCGCGCCCTCGTTCAGATGTCGCTTCGTGGCAACACCTCGCCACCCCTGATGCAGTTGATTAACTGTTTGTGACTTGTCTGCGTACTTCAAGTGTACTAACTTCGGCGGACGTAGTAAAAATCTACCAAAATGTAGTCGTTTAATATTACGTTCTCAGTTGCGCCGTCGCTACGCGTTTATAAACCTTCGCTGTCCCTGCGAAATGTCGCTGCGACTTAACACCTCGCCACCCCTGATAGGGTTTATTAACAATTTTCGACTTATTTGCCTACTTTAAGTGTACTAACTTCGGCGGACGTAGTCAAAAAGTCAACTATATAGTGCAAATTTCTGTCAGATTTCGTCATTTCGACCAAGCGAAGTGCGTGGAGAAATCCCCGCGGAAGCGCCCATATAAAAGCCCTTTGTCTTATTGTATCATTGCGAGACACTGATTACAAGATAAGTGTTGAATATGTAATAGCTTCCTAATCGTGCACGCTCGGGTGCCAATCCCCCCGAAAGGGTACCTCTTTAATGCCTTTTGCAATTGCGTTCCGAAAGGTGAAATGAATGTTGCGTAAAACATAATTGCAAAAGCCTTTTCCAAACGCTCTCCTACGTATATATTATACAATATTTTACAATAAAAATCAATATATACGCGCCTGTTGTCGGGATTTGTTTGATATTCGGCTTTGCAAAAGCATTGTTGTTGCCTGATGATGATGTTGTTGTTTTTGCCTGACGTTGTTACCGTTGTCGTTTCTATGCCGAAGGGAAAAGAATCTTCGTACATGTACGGGCGGTTGCTGTCGGAATTGTTATGTGCTCGGAAAAGCGCGTACCCGGTTACTTATTTTTTTTCGCAGTCTGGTCTATGCGCAGTTGCTTTGTTTCGTCGGCAACGGTTTTGAGTTTTGCCTTATCGTCGTCGGACATCAGGCGAAGCGGCACAACCACTTCTTTGCCGTTTTTGAGTGTTACGACAACCACACGGGAAGTGAATTCCGCAAGAGAAATCTCGTCATTGTAGACAGGTTCGGGCGTGGTATTTACAAATGCCATGCAGTTCCATTCGCCGTTTGCAAGTTTTGTAAAGACCATGTGAACGTCGCCGTCAAGCCCCTTGTTTACCTTTTTGAACAACACGAAAAATGGCGTCAGAAGCAGACCGACAAGCCCGACGGCAAGTAATATGCCTCCAAGCAGTTTCTGCTCCCACCGGAAGTTCCGAAACATGAAGAAAACTATAAAAATTCCTATCGCGAACAGTGTTGCGAAACTGCAGAAAAAAGTCCCGAACGTTTTGTTTTTCACCGAACGGATGTCTTTGTGTTTGCCGGGATAATCTGTGTTGAAAAAGATTTCGAATTCCATAAGACAAATATACATTATTTTTCGGCGCAAATCAATGATTTTGAGTATGTTTTTGGTGTGGAAAAGGCAAATAGGCAAAAAGAGAAAACATGACAGGCAAACGCTGTGGCAAAGATGTTTCCGTAGCGGGCAATTTGAAGTAATCGGATGTTTGTATCGGTGTTGTGCGTCGCCGACTTTTGTGTTATACTTAATTGAAATGCGTAAACCCGGATTATTCCGACTGAAGAGAGACTGTTAAGAATATGAAATACAAATTTGACAAACAACTGAAAACACATCCGAATCTGCCGTTTTTTAAGGCGATTTTTCCGCTTGCAAATGCTGCCATTGCTCTGCTGCCCAAGGGCATTGACCGCAAAAGTTTTGTTTACGAGCGGCGCAACGTAAACGGAGTAAAAGTACATTTAATAAAGCCGAAGTGTGCCACTAACGGCTGTTTACCGTGCCTGTTTTACCTGCACGGCGGCGGTTTTGGGTACAAAGAGAGTTTTGTGCACTACTATGCCGAACAAATTTATGCCGCCGCGCCATGCGTCGTGTTAAGCGTAGACTACGATGTGTTGCCAAAGGCAAAGTACCCGACGGCTGTAAATCAGACGGTTGCCGCATACAGATACGTGACCGCACATGCGGAAGAATTCGGCATAGATGTCGGGCGCATTGTTGTGGGCGGCGACAGCGCGGGCGGCAGTCTCGCGCTGGAATTATGCCGCAATCTCGGCGGCGCGGACGTGTTACCCGTCGGAATGATGCTCGTCTACCCTGTTGTCGACGAGCGCGAGGACGGCGCAAGTATGCTTGCCTTTTCCGATACGCCGTTGTGGAACTCCGTCAACAACGCAAAAATGTGGCGTTGGTACCTTGACGGACAATCGTATGTTTCGCCCGTCGTTACCGCCGACAAATACGCATATCTGCGCCACGCATTTGTCGAAACGGAAGAATACGATTGCTTGCACGACCAGGGCAAGGAGATGTACGAAGCATTGAAAGCGAACGTTGCCGACGTTACGTTGCTTGACAACAAGGGCACGTTTCACGGCTTTGATGTCAACACAAATGCCGAAGTCGTTTGTCGTTCATTCGCCGCCCGTGTGCAATTTTTGCAAAAATGCTTTATTTGACTACAGATAAAGGCTATACACAAAAAAAAGTAAAAAAAAAAGTTGTGTAACAAACGAAATGTTTCACATAAAACATTAAGCCGCAGGCAGTTTGCCTACGGCTTTTGTGTTGTTGTTATTGTTGTTCGGCGCATGAAAGTTGTGTCATGTACCGAATGCAATTATGCAAAATGTTAGTTTGTATGGTTTTTACGTAATCAAAAACATTGCACGTATTTACTTTTTGAAAACGTGCGATACTTGCCTTTGGATTTTACGTTACTTCGCAAGGGGAATCGGGCGTTTGTCGGCGATGAAAATTACGCCTATCGTACCGGGACCGCAGTGTGCGCCGATTACGGGACCGACTACCTGGCGGACGATCTTCGCTTCGGGACGCTTTGCTCTTATCTGATCGGCAAGCCAATCTCCGTCGTCTTTGCTGTCGGCGTCCACAACGTACACGCTGTATTCCGTGCCGGTCAGCTGCTTAACAACGTTGTCTGCAATAAGTTTAAGTGCGGTGCGCTTGCCTGCTTTCTTGGTGAGTACGCCCAGACTGCCGTTTTCGTCAAGCGTAAGTATCGGCTTGAGCCCAAGCAACGTGCCTGCAAACGCCGCAATACCGCTAAGTCTGCCGCCGCGCTTGAGGTGCATAAGGTCGTCCACTACAAAGTACACCGCCACACGGTCGGTAAATTCCGTCAGGGCAGCGATAATCTCTTCGTCGGACGCGCCGTTATTTTTCAGTTCGGCCGCGTATTCCATCTGGATGCCTGCGCCCAGGCTGATGGACTTGGTGTCAAACACCGTGCAGTTGCGGTCGGGATATTTTTCCTTCAATTGCTCCAGTGCGGTGTGCAGGTGGTCGAAAGTTCCGCTCATTTTGTGCGAAAAACTTACGTACAGCACATCCTCGCCTTCTGCAAAAATCGGCTCGATGATGTCGACATATTCCTGAGGATTGAGAGCCATTGTTTTTGGCACTTCGCCGCCACGGACGGCTTTGTAAAATGCGTCGAAGTCGGTGTTTTTGCCAAGGTCGTAGTAGTACTCGTTGCCACAGTAACTGTAGGGCATCTGTATACATCTGACGCCCAGTTCTTCCTGTCTCGTGTACCAAAGTTCGCCGTCTGCGTCTATAAGTAAAACACTCATTAGATTTCTCCTTAGATGTTTAACGGCGGAACGAGCCGCCGCAATGCGCGCCGCAAGGATGGAATTTGTTTATTCGCGTAGCGCATATTAACCGTTTGGCGAGAAGCCCTACGAGTTAAACTAAATTTTAACATTTTTTGCGTAGATATACAACCCTTTTTGTGCGCAAATGTCGATTTTGGTGCAAAATTAGTGAACAATGATGGTAATTTGTTTAATTTTATGACGTTTTGATAACTTTAATGCGTAAAAAACGACGGATTGCATTGCAGCGAACGATACGTTGCCGCCGAGAAAAATGTCGCAAAAACCGTCGCAGCAATATTTTCGTAATTAAATGTTCCCCAAAAACAGTCTTTACACAGCGGCGGCAAGGGTGTATAATAAGCAAAAAGAAGGTGAGCGTATGACAAACGAAACATTGAATGTAATCAAATCTCGTCGCAGCACAAGGGCGTACAAAACCGACCCCGTGCCCGAAAAACTGCTGGACGCCGTGCTGGAAGCAGGCACTTTTGCGCCGAGCGGAATGAACAAACAGTCCCCTACTATCGTTGCGGTGACCGGTGACAGGTACCGCCGCGAAATATCCGCGCTTAATGCCGCCGTAATGGGCGTTACGTCCGACCCGTATTACGGCGCACCCGTTGTCGTGCTGGTGCTTGCCGACAGCAATGCAGACACTTGGGTAGAGGACGGCAGTTGCGTACTTGAAAACATGATGCTTGCGGCGGAAAGCCTTTGTTTGGCAACAGTCTGGGTTCACCGCGAGCGCGAAATATTTGACAGCGAACGGGGAAAACAACTTTTGCGAGAATGGGGATTGCCGGAAACGCTTCGCGGAGTAGGAAGCATTGCGCTCGGCTATGCCGCCGCCCCTGCCAAACCTGCCGCTCCGCGCAAAGACGGCTATATTGTAAAGGTGTAAAGAGGAATTTGTGTGGCATTGAATGGTAAAAAAAAGTAAGGTCTGTTGAACATTACTTTTTTTGTGACCCATTGCGAGTCGCTGACTGGTCGAAGTGACGGGACTTGAACCCATGGCCTCTTGGTCCCGAACCAAGCGCGCTACCAACTGCGCTACACCTCGATGTTGGTAATTAAGTTGTTTGCTAACTGAAGTTAATTTCCCGAGCGAGGTAATCAAGCAGTTGTTAGCGTACCGCTTCCGCGCTGCGAATGAAAATCTCATTCTTGCGAATTTGTCGGCAAACGACACACCGTGTCGATTTGCTTTTCGCCAAATTCCAACTGCGCTACACCTCGATATTGGTAATTAAGTTGTTTGTCACATCTCGTTAGCGGTAATATTATACTGTATTATACAAAAAAATGCAACCGATTATTTGAAAAAAGTTGTCGATACCGATACCGGTCTGCAATTAGACAAAAATTGCCTGTCTTATAGAAAGAAAATTTCAACAGCACGTAAATCAGAAAAAGCAGTACTTATAAAAAATGCCGTCACGGTTTGTGGCGGCATTTAAGATTTCTGTTTTACTTGCTTTCCTTGGTGGTCAGTGCGGCTACGATGTCTGCCGCACCGTCGAATGTGTCGAGGTCAAGTGTGTAACTGAGGTTGCCCACGCGGAAACGCGTCACGGTGTAGCGACTGATGTGTCCGCCGTAGCCGTCGCTGATGCAGTCAATCTGTTTGCCTGCAAGGGTGTCGGGCAGGTTTTGCGTTTGCATAAACGCCATCGAGCCAAGCGCGCAGTTGACGCTGTTCAGTTTGACGTAGTTGTCTTTGCCGCCCATTGTCAGGATGCAGTTCTGACTGTAGGTAAAGCCGAACGTTGCCGTGTAGGTGCGGTCGGAAGCCGGCAGATACACTGTGACGGTCGGGTTGTCCTTCATCTTGTCCGAGCCCTTTTCAAGGCTGCGTATGTAGGTCAGTATCTGGTTGGCGTCGATAAAGCGGGCATTTGCGTTCAGCTTAACTTCCCGCGTGGTTTCTTCGCCGTTTACCGTAACGGTAACCTTGCTGTTTGCAAGGTCGTACACGGTGGAAACGTTGCTTTTTGTCACTTCCTGCTTGCTTTTGCCGATGTAAAATCCGTCCACAGCCGTGCTGCTGCTTACTGGGCGTTGCGACTCGGTGTTTTCAAATACAACCGTCGTTTCGGTGGTGCTTACAAAGGTGATCTGTTCTTCTGTTTCCGAGCCTTCCTTAACCTTGGTTTTGAGCGTTTCCCAGTTAGCAAGTCCGCTCAGCACGCCGCTTTCTGTGATGTCCTCTTTGTTGTAGGTTACGTTGAGCGTTTGTTTGGTCGTTACCGTCCAGGTTGTTTTGTCAGTGCTCTGCACGTAGGTAATCGTGTAGATGCCATCGACATCGGCCGGGATAACTTCGTCCTTGGAATACGCCGAAACTTCGTTTGCACCGCTTGTGCTGATTACCATGTCCTTGTAGTAGGTGTTTTTGTCCGTTTCGTCTGATTGGTTTTTGTAACTTTTGAACAGTGCGCCGGAAGTAGTTCTGTCGGCAAAGTCCGCAAGGGAAATTTTGTAAGAGTACGCGTCGGCAACGGCGTTTCCTTCGGCGTCGTATTTGCCCCAGCGAATGGCTGTTTCCGTCGACGCAACATTGTTGCACGCCGTAAGCACGCCTGTCACGCACAGAAGCGTCAGCAACAGAATGGCGAGATATTTTTTCATCTTTTTCTCCGTTTTGAATGCGTTTACGCAGACGTTTTGCTTGCCGCACTGCACCCGAAGAAGGATGCGATTGGTAAGCAAAATTACGCTACGTATACAATTTTTGATGTAATTTGCGGCGTATTACCGCCTTGTTGTTACTTATTTTGGTCGTCGGTTGTTGCCGTATCGTTGCCGTCGGTCGTTTTGTCGTCGGAAGTCGCGGCAGGCTGCGAAGTTGCCGTGTCGGTAGTCGCGTTTGTGGTATTTGCGTCGTCGCCGTTTGTACCGTTTGCTTTGCCGTTACTACCGTTACTGCCTGCGTTGTCGGACTTGTCCATTTCGGCAAGAACTTCGTCGACGGATTTGCCTGCGACCAGCATTTCAACTTCTTTGGTGTGGATGGTTTCACGCTCGATAAGTACGCGCGCCATGTTGTGCAGCACGTCGAGGTGCCCGGACAGAATTTCCGTAGCGCGTTTGTGACAGCTTTCCACTATTGCGCGGATTTCTTCGTCGATTACGCCGGCGATTTCTTCGGAGTAGCCCTTTTCCGTCTGGTAGTTGCGCCCTACGAAAATTTCGCCGTCGCTGCCGTAAAACAGCGGTCCGATTCGGTCGCTCATACCCCATTCGGTAACCATGCGGCGCGCCTTGTCGGTAATCATTTTGATGTCGCCGCTTGCGCCCGTGCAGTAGTTTTTGATGATAAGTTCTTCCGCAACGCGTCCGCCGAGTCCCATTGTGATTTCGTCAAGCAGTTGTTGCTTGCTTACGTGGTCGTTGTCGTTGTCGGGACGGCTCATGGTGTAGCCCGCCGCCTGTCCGCGCGGAATGATTGTAACCTCGTGAATCGGGTCGCAGTACTTAAGCAAACTGCCCAGTATTGCGTGGCCTGCTTCGTGGTAGGCGGTAATGCGCTTGTCCGGTTCCGTCACAAGGCGCGACTTTTTGGCGGGGCCCATTACCACTTTGTTGATACCCTCGTTGACGTCCGCCATGGAAATGACTTTTCTGCCGTCGCGGACAGCCAGTATTGCCGCTTCGTTGAGCAGGTTTTCAAGGTCTGCGCCCGTAAAGCCTGCCGTGATACGCGCCACCTGACGGAAGTTTACGTCCGGTCCGATGGGCTTTTTGCGTGCGTGAACTTTAAGAATAGCTTCGCGTCCTCTTACGTCGGGGCGGTTGACGAAGATTTGTCTGTCGAAACGTCCCGGACGAACCAATGCCGGGTCAAGAATGTCCGCGCGGTTGGTTGCCGCCATTACGATAATGTTGGTGTTGGACTCGAAACCGTCCATTTCAACCAGCAATTGGTTAAGCGTTTGTTCCTTTTCGTCGTGACCGCCACCGAGACCTGCGCCGCGCTGACGACCTACCGCGTCGATTTCATCGATAAAGATGATGCACGGCATGTTTTTCTTTGCCTGATCGAACAAATCTCTTACGCGGCTTGCGCCCACGCCGACAAACATTTCGACAAAGTCACTACCGCTGATAGAGAAGAACGGCACGCCTGCCTCGCCTGCAACGGCTTTGGCAAACAGCGTTTTACCTGTTCCCGGAGGACCTACAAGCAACACGCCGTGAGGAATACGCGCTCCGACGTCGTTGTACTTTTGCGGATTTTTAAGGAAGTCGATGATTTCCTGCAACTCTTCCTTTTCCTCATCCGCGCCTGCAACGTCTGCGAAACGGACTTTGATGTTCTTTTGCGCCTTTGCGCGGGAACGACCGAAGTCCATGTTCTGGTTGTTTTGCTTGGCGATGGAACGGAACATGATTACGCCAAGACCGATGATAAGGCACACCCACAGCACGGGAAGGACGTAATCAAGCCAACTTGCCTGGTTGGGGTCGGCTGCAGTGTAATCCAGTGCGGCGTTTGCCACAGGCGCGTCATTGGCAACAGTGCCGCCTTTTTCAATCAATGAGCGGTTGTCCATCGCAGTGTGAATGAATTCTGCGACTTTTTCTGTGTAGCCGACTTCCACGTTGAAGTAGTACTTTTTGCCGGCTGCGTCCACGCATGATACGTGGTAGATGTTGTTGTCTATCTTGACGTAGTTGCCGATATTTTCTTTGAAGTCAGTGTAACTGATTTTTTGAGATTTACTGCTTAGCGACATGAACAGAATTACGAAAAATATCGCAAGCAGCACCAGGGATATGATTGTGTAAACAGCCCCTTTACGTCGTTGTTGATTCAAATTGTTCTCCTTACGCATTCGCAAAGCGAACGCTGACTGAATTTGTTCTTTTGTTGTCTGCGCCAGACGGAAACGCCGCCCGGTGGCTTGTCTGCGTGCAATCGAAGGGCGTTGCTTGTGCACCGCCGCCTTGATTGCACCTGCTACTTATACGGATAACATTATATCACGTAAAAAGCAACAATGTCAATAAATTTGCCTTGTAACACATTTATTGTAGCGGCTATCGCTTTAACAATCCTTAAAACCCGAAATAAACTTTGCGGCGAGTTTTTACGGTGAGTATGTGACAAAACGTGGTGAGGTGAGTTGAATTGTTGCCGAGCACCCACTACTAAAGGAAGTAAAGTTGGTTAAGCCATATCAAAACATGTCATACCGAGCGGAACGAAGTGAAGTCGAGTGTATCTCGCGGAAGCGCCATTGTGAGATGGGCGCCGAAGTGCCTTAGTTAATGCAAGGGGTCCTGCCGAGGAATTACCACGAGTGCGAACGCGTGTTCGCTCGCTTCACTTCGGGCATTGTGACTTGATGGTAGGTAGCCTTCCCAGCCGCGCCCTCGTTCAGATGTCGCTTCGTGGCAACACCTCGCCACCCCTGATATTGCTTACTAACAATTTGCAATCGATTTGCGTACTTCGCGTTTACTAACTTCGGCGGAACGTAAAAGTACGTCCTAAGCCGAGCCGCAGTCTTTGCGGCGAACGCCACGAGCGTAAGCGAGTATACCGAGCGAAGCCGAGAGTATCTCCGCGGAAGCGCCCATATAAAGCCTTTTTCAAAATATGTCATTACGAGAAGCCGATTGAAAAACAATCACGTAAAAGATGTGGTTTTCTAATCGTGCACGCTCGGGTGCCAATCCCCCGAAAGGGTTCCTCTCGTCTAAGGTTACTTGTGGCAACGACGACGTTACAGTCATTGTAATTCAGTGCCATTGTCGTCGTCAATGCCTAAAAAATACCCCCACAGCGCCGCTACCCCGACCGCCCACCCCTCATGGTCAAGGGCGTACTTTATCGGTTGTAGTGGCAACAGGGGACAAATAACGTAATTGGAAATAAACAATTTCGTGCATTTTGCAATTACGTCAATCCGTCACCTGCACGCAGTGCAGCCACCCGTCGCAGACGGATTTCATCTTGCGTAGCAAGATTTCACTTGCCGACAGGCAAATCACGTTGCGAGTACTTCTTTGTACGCGCCAGGGGTGGGTGGTCGGGGAAGGGTGCTGCGGGGGTATTTTTTAAGTAGTGATGGCGAAAACAGCAATAAGGTATTTACTACTCCCCCTCATCCGTCACTACGTGACACCTTCTCCCCGATGGCGAAGGCTTTTATGGCTGTGCAAAACACTTATTGCGTACCGCCGAAGTTAGTACACTTGAAGTTGGCGAGCAAGTTACAAACGGTTAGTCAACTTTATCAGGGGTGGCGAGGTGTTGCCCAATGAAAACCATCATTCCGAGGGCGCGGCTGGGTAGGCTGCCTACCACAGGCAATATTGCTCCGACGGAATGCTGAGCCATCAGGGCGAGTTTTCATTGGACAATTCCTCGACAGGACCCCATAAGCATATTACATCACTTCGGCGCCCGTTTATCAGTGGGTGCACGACCCGTGCCTTCGGCTCCCATTTATCTTTTCGCATCACTACGCCCGTTTTCCGTTTTACGCCATCGCACCGGCGGTCTGCTTTTGCGCCGCCACTATTGCGTCCGCAATGAAGGTCGCTACCCGATTGACCAACTTTTCCTTACTGCTGCTAGGCGTGTAAAAGTCCGCCATGCCGCGTTCTGCCACAATCCCCACTATGCCTACGTCGCCCACCTGCGGCAGGTTTTTGTTGGTTGCTGCCCCGGGCGTAATGCCGCCGTCGGAAATCTGCACGCTGCCGATCTGATCCTCCGTGCCCACCGCCGCGTCTATTACGATAATCTGGCTGTCGGGGTGCAGCCGCCTGATAAGGTCGTGGCAAGCCGCAAGGTTTTCCGCCGTGATGTTTGCCGCAACCATACCGTACACGAAGTCGGGCGTTGCCATTTGTTCATTAAGCAGACTGCCTACGCGCGGACCGAGACTATCGGAAAACACCTTGTCCGTGCCGATACACATATATACTGGCGGACGGCGGTCGCGACACGAGGCTATTTCCGTGGCGAGGCGTTGTACTGCGTTGAGATTGTAGATACTGAGTTCTGTCATTGTGCGCTCCTTGGTGCTTGCGACGCGTGCCGCCTGCACAAAATATTGTATTAAATTGTTACCTTTTTACGAAAATTTTAATATAGATGTTACGAAACCTTTGACAAAAAAAAGTCGGTTTTTGCCGAGTTGACGCGACGCAGCATTTGTTGCCCCTTTTGCGGATATAATTTGTGTAGAAATTATGCTTGCCGTCACAAGCCGAGACTTGACTACTATTAGTTTGCTGCCTGAAATGGTTTACGGCTGAAACTCTGACCGTGCGCGCTCGGCTAGCGAAAACGTTTCGCGCCTTGGGGATTGGATTTTTTTCAAATATTTCGGGCGATGGCAAGCGAGAGTGTGCCCGCGCGGTGGGGCTTGTACGGTTAGCGTCGCTTACCCTGCTTACGGCTTTGCCGCGGGAAAGGACATTCCAAGGTTGTTGGCGATGGCGAATGGCCCCAAGGAAAATCTTGAAAAAAGGTCGGAAAACTCTTTATTTTTAATGTTATATGTGTTATTATATATATGTTGACAAAATATACGCTCGCTTAGGCGAGGCGAGGAGGTAGGACTGTGACAACCGGATTTATTTTCGACGCGGCGTCGATTGCCGTGCTTGCAGTTGCGTTTATCATCGGGCTTGTTGCCGGCTTTGCCAAGCAAACGGGTAAGGTTATCTGTACTATTGTGGGTATCGTCGGCGGCGTTGTCGGATGCTTTGTCATGATGAACTTCGTGCTGAAAACTAACACCGGGTACATCGGGTTTTATTCCGACATAATGGATTCCGTTTCGGGCTGGTTTAAGGGTAAAAGTTTTACCGAATCGGTCGCCGGGCTGGAAGTTGTTTCCAAGGCTGCTCAAAGCAGCGTTTACGCGCAAAACGACGTTGCAAAACTGCTGGGCGAGTGGGTGGTTAACGGCATTGCTTGCTTCCTGATATGGCTTGTGGCGTACCTTGTTGTGAAGTATGTGCTGCGCGGCATAAACCTGTTGCTGCGCAAACTTGCAAAAGTGCCCGTGTTTAAGAGTATCGACCGTATTTTTGGCGGACTGTGGGCGATTGTGCTTGCATACCTGCTTGTGTTTGGCGTTGCGTACACCGCTTTTGTTGTGATTTGCGTGAAGGTTGGCGGCGAAAACATCGAAAACCTGCTTAAATTGGTGCGAGAAGAAGCGATAGGCAAGTCTACCGTGTTCAAGTTCCTGTGTGATTACAACTTTATCGGTATCTGGTGGGCGAAGTTTGCAAACGTTGACCTTGTAAAACTTGCCAAAATCGGCGAAGATGTGGCGGTGTCTGTAACAAGCGTCCTTGCACTTGTGTTGTAATTTGCCGGACGTTGTTGAAACGGTTCTGACAGATAGCAGAAGTTGACTAAACGGAAATTTGAATGAGTTACGCGCCGTCCGAGATTATCGGGCGGCGTTTTTTTGTAGGCTCTGTGTCAAAAGTTGGGGGTGTTGGAAAATCCACACATGGCAAAACTTAAAGTGGATCTGTGTCCAATGTTGGAAAGTGGATTCGCGTCCAATGTTGGGGCGCAAGAAAACCCACACATGGCAAAATTTGAATCGTTGTTTTTTGTCTAGCCGTCCGAAGTAACTCGGGCGGCTTTTCGCATCTTCTGATTGTCGAACTTCATTTTCTAAACAATTATTGACAACTCTCTCTCGGTGAAAGGTATAATATCTCATATAGTTACAATGCAAATGGTAAACTTGCAACGAGATACTTCTATGACGGACTTAACAGACTTGTACGTCAAGACGATATAAACTTCGGTACAGTAATTTGCAAGTACGACCACGCCGGCAACATTACTTGCAAAACAACATATGCACTTACCTTTGACGAAACATTGGGTACACCTGTTGAAACGCAAGAGTACACGTACCGTCAACACGGTTGGCAAGACCAACTTGTTAATCTGAACGGACAAAGTTTTGAGTACGACGCCGAGGGTAACCCGACGCTGTATTGCGGTAAGGCAATGACTTGGCAAGGGCGTAGATTGCTATCCTACAATGGCAGCACATTTACCTACGACGCAAACGGAATGCGTACAACCAAGACTGCCAACAACGTGACCATAGCCTACTACTATGATGACGGAAACCTTTTGGCAAGGCGCAGAACAACCGACAGCGCATCTTCCCGGCGTGGTTCAAATCACTTTGTGGTCGGGAAAGGTAAAACATCTTCTGCGCTCCTATCGGCAGACAAAACGGTTTCAAACAGTGCGTTTGGTAAAGTAAACGGGTTGCGCGATGCGTGAAGTTGCTATGTCAGACATTAGTAATAAGGTAATGTTTTGCCTTGAAAAGTGGATAAAAGGGTGTAAAAACGGGCAAAAATACCGAGTTATCCACATAATGTCAACAAAATAACCACTTTATCCACACTATTTGTCGAAAAGTGCGTGAGATGGAAAAATTATTGGAAAGGTTAGAATTAAGCTGACCAATAATGTTCCTTGCCCGACCGGACGTCGACGAAGGTGTTTTATTTGTTTATTTTACGGAACATCGGAATACGCAACGAAAGAACAGATTTTGAAGAATTTTTTTAGCAGAAAAACGAAAAAGGGTCAGCGCTTGAAAGAACTCGTCTGACAAACGACACACATTGAACTTTTTTTTGAACGTTTCAAAAAAAGTCTTTGTCTAAACAAGGATTTTATTCCGAGCCGAATATTCGAAAGGATCAAAAAAAAGCTTAAAAACAAATAATAACATAAATATAATATAAATATATGGTTATAAATTGTAATGATGAGTTTGTTGAGATAAAATTTAGATTTTTCATAGAAAATATTGTTATTGCTTTTTTTTGAATTTACTTATTGCTTTTTTGAATTTGCGTAGAATAGATTGTTTTTGTTTATTGGAATTAAAGCAAAACTGCACAAAAATATGTGCGAAAGAAATTTTTTTGCGAAAGGGGTTTTTTATTTGTCCCGGTTCTAAAGAAAATGTATTATTTTTCAGAATATTCAAGCAGAAGTTTTTTTTTGAAAAAAACTATTCTAAAAATCAAACTCACGGCATTCAGAGTGCAGAAAACATTTTTTTTTCTTTCTGAAAGGTAAAAGGCCTGGGGTATCTATGTTTTGTGCTTCAAATCAAGTAAAATGCTTAGAGCTGGACAGGTAATGAGTGTTTTGCAGCTGTCGGAATAGAAATAAACAATTTAGTCGAAAAAAAAAGCACTGTTTGGAGCCTGAATAAGACAAGAATGTTGTTGCTAAGCCACTTAAAAATGAGTTTATAGGCTTATACACCTCAATTCTTGTCTTTTTAAGATTCCACGCAGTAAAGTAATATTTGTATAAATCTAAAAGAAACCGATATTTTTCATTGTTCTTGTTTCACGTGAAACATTATTCTTGCGAGGTGTTTGGATTCTGTTGTTGTTTCACGTGAAACAAAAGGTGGAAATAGTAGATAATAAGACGTCTGAGGTTTCACGTGAAACAAATCCGAGTAATTCTATTTTTTTTAACAAAAAAAAGAAACAAAGGGGTTTTTGATAAGAAACGAAGTTTGTCTCAAGATTTTGAGAATTAAATTGCAGAAAAGAAGAAAAACCTTGAAAATAAAGAGAAAATTAAGACAAACTGCCAAAATTTTGCTTAAAATGGTCTTTGTAACTATATTTATTTCATTTTTTTGTGAAAATGTCTTGGTTTTATAAATAATTGTAAGAGTTTGTGTAGTCGTAATCCATTTGCTGTTTCTGAAATGTAATAGGTAAAATTTTCGCGTATTGGACATAAAAAGACTGCTAAAAGCGAAAAAAAATGGTATTTTTTTGAAAAACTTAGTTTTTTACCAAAATAGACCGGAGACATCAATTAAATTTGCCGAAAATAAACGATAGCAACCTAATAAAATAAAGAATTGAACCTATTAAAATAAAGAATTGAACATCTTGAAGAATAAAGCGTGTGGAGATAAAGAGAAAATGCACCATGCTTGTGGCTGGATAATGGAAACGTAATGGCTTCTTTATGTCGTGGAAAGTTTGCTTTTGCCAAAAAAAATAAAGGCGAGCAAACAGAAATAAAAATGAACAATGACGCATGTATTATTTCTATTAAAGCCGAAATTTTGAGCAATTGGGTGTCCCAAAAATCGAAAAATATTATTAAACTTGCGACAGAAAGGCTATTTTAACCAGGTTTTATAACATATTTTACTGCTTGTGAAGCGAGAAAAACATGCTAAAAAGTTCTGTTAGTTTTGCTCCACTGCGCTTTTTTGATTGATGTAGTCAGATGAAGATAATATTTTTGTTTGGAAAATTTGCAGGAAAGAAATTGCTTGATGCTTAGATTTGTATGGCGTTTTCTTTTGTAAAAGATATTACCATTATTTTTATAAACATCACGTAAAATCTTGATTTTCTTATAAGATTGACGGAAAATTAAATGTGTAAAATTGCAAAAGGTATAATCTAAAATCATAGAAGTATGCTTTGTCGGATAAGATAATAAAATCGAAAGCGGTATTATTTTTCGTTTTAAGACATTTTGTAAACAAATTTGCACGGTTGTGTTATATTTTAGGTCAAAAAAACGCCTTTTCGATGCTTTTCCGTTTAAAAAACGCAAAGAATTGACTTTTAGTAAATGTTTGCCATAATAATTATATATTTTAATTTATCCATTTATTAGATGAATTCCGGTAAAAATAATCTTTTTCTGTGTTTTTGCGATTTGTGCAAGGCAAAAAAGTATCTAAAAAAATCTGATCGTGTGAAAAATGCCTTTATTGCGTGAAAATTGCTTTTTATTGCGTGAAAATTTTATCTTAGGGTTTAACGCCATCACTAAAAACCTCGGGGGTGCCATTTTCCGTTCTTCCGTGTGGACGTTCGCCCAGTGTAATTAAGGCTGGTTATTTGTCGGAAAAACGGTAAACTTTATCTGAAGTCTGCTCTTTATGTGAAAATCACAATAAAATAATTCTTCTTTCGGCGAATTTATATGGTCGCAAGGTCTTTGTTTTGGATTTTTGTGTTTTGAAAATGAATATTCCGATTTGTTTGTTGCTGTCTTTCTCTTGTTTTGTGCCCTTGGAGTAATCCGTCTTTGTGGGAAATTTGCCGACGTTGCGTGAAATGTGTCAACGATATGGAAAATTTGCCAACAGAGGATCTCTTATTTGTCCGATCGTGGCAAGCCGGAACCGTTAAAATGAAGTACTGTATCGGTGGCGATGACGAGCGAAGTTTTCGCACTATGGAAAATCGGAATTCTATAAGCTGCTGAAATAAGATTTATGAATAACAAAATCTTGATGGATTATACCCATCAAACACTCATTCTACTATTGATAGAATGGTTAAGATTATATAAATATGTTATTCTACTATTGGTAGAGCCCATTTTTGAAGCACGAAACTGCATATTGTTTTTCGTAAAAATAACTAAAAAAGTGCAATTCTACCGGTAAATAGGTGGTGTTTAAGCAAAAAACAAGGTTCCATAATAAATGCCGGGGGCAAACAAAAAAACAAAACAAAAGCAGCCGTTCGAGATGTCCGGGACGACTGCTAAAAAGTAAATATGTAAATTATATCGTGCGAGAATTTGCACCCCGACATTTGAAACAGAACCAAAAAACAAACGCACTCTTAGAGGCAAATGCTTTTAAGGCGCGTTTGTTTGTTGTGAAAATCGTTGTACGTATTCTTTTTTTTGTTACGGTCAGGCACTCTTGCCCTAACGTTAGTCGCCGATTTTGTTCCTGAACGATTCGCTCATCCACTCGTCGATCAGCTTGCAAATTCTGTCAAGGTCATCGGCAGTGTAGTAGTCTATGTAAATGCGTCCCTTGTTGCCGTTGCCCAGTGCGGAAACCTTTGTCGCAAACGCGCGTTGCATGTTGCCTACCAAATCTTTCAATTCCTTGCTTTCTTCGACGGGCTTTTGTTCCACTTTTTTCGGGTTAAGGAACTCGCGCACCATTTTTTCCATTTCACGCACTGTCATCTGGTTGTCGCAAGCCTTAAGTGCCAACTTGTATTGGCTTTGTTGCGGCACAACCACAAGCGTTCTTGCGTGTCCAGCGGAAAGTCGCCCGTTTTCAATCAGTGCAATAACGTCGTCGGAAAGCGTCAACAAACGCAGCGTGTTTGCCACTGCGCTGCGGCTTTTGCCAATGCGGTCGGCTGCCATTTCCTGAGTCATGTTAAACTCGTTCATCAGCACCTTGATGGCTCGTGCCGCTTCGATAGGCGACAGATCCTCACGCTGCAAGTTTTCAATCAGGCTTATTTCCTTAATTTGTTGCGACGTATAATGTCGTATAACTGCCGGAATGGACGTTTTTCCTGCGATTTTGCTTGCGCGGAAACGGCGTTCACCGGCGATAATCATAAAGCGTCTGCCTACGGGCACAACCACTATGGGTTGAATTACCCCGTGCAACTTAATGCTTTCGGCAAGTTCGTTTAGGGCGTCCTCGTCAAAGTTTTTGCGCGGCTGCTCGAAGTTGGGGTCTATGTCCGTCAGCGGGATTGCCACAACGGCGTCGTCTGAAGTCGGCGTCACGGTGTCGCTGATGTTTATCGGGTTGATGTCGTCGGCGTCGTTAAGGCCGAGAAGTGACGCAAATCCGCGTCCTAATCCTTTGTTTCCTGCCATTTCAGTTATCCTCTCTGTTCAAAAATTGCTTGGCAAGTGCGCCGTATGCGACTGCTCCCGTGCATTTGGGCGCGTGTTTTACAACCGGCACGCCAAAACTGGGCGACTCGACAAGGCGCACGTTTCTCGGCACGGGCACGGTGTAAATTTTGCTGCCGAAGTACTTGTACAGTTCTTCCGTAACCTGCTTGCTCATAGTGGTGCGCGTATCGTACATTGTCAGTATTACGCCGCTTATCGTCAGGCTGTTGTTAAGGCGTTGCTTGACGATGCGGATGGTGTTCATAAGTTGGCTCAGCCCTTCCAGCGCAAAAAACTCGCTTTGGATGGGTATGATTACGCTGTCGGCGGCAACAAGCGCGTTAAGCGTAAGCAGTCCAAGGCTCGGCGGGCAGTCGATAAAGATAAAATCGTAGTCGTCCCTTATCGGTTGCAACGCGCGGCGAAGCGAACTTTCTCTGTGCGGCACGGAAACAAGGTCCACTTCTGCAGCGGCAAGGTCCATGTTGCATGGCAAAATAGACAACCCCTCGATCATGGTGGGTCGTATCACGTGTTCGGCTGTGGTTTGCCCCATCAAAAAGTCGTAGCAACTGACGTCGAGTTCGTTTTTCTCTATTCCGTAGCCGCTGGTTGCGTTACCCTGGGGGTCGAAATCCAGCAAAAGAACTTTTTTGCCGTTAAGTGCGACATACGCCGCAAGGTTTATTGCCGTGGTTGTTTTGCCCACGCCGCCTTTTTGGTTGGAAAAGGATATTACTTTGCCCATTTTGTGCTCCTGTTCGGCAGATGTATGCCTGATTGCTACATTAAATGATACCACAACGCGCAAACTTTTTCAACAAATATCGTCATTTATTTTATTAAATTAGTGCGAAACGTGTCCCGTGGGGCAGCAAGGTCGCAAAAGTTTACGCAGGTGTGGTAAACGGCTTGAAAAATGCACAAAAAAGTGATAAAATACAATATTGAAAAACGGACAAGAGGACGCTTACGACGATATTTGCGACGTCTGTGCGACAACAACGCAATTTGCGGCGCGCAGACATGCTTTGCGAAAAGTGCGGATTGGCGAGAAAGAAGTAAAACGAGACAGTATTACCGCAAAACGTCGCTTGCCCGAAAAGAGGTTTTATGAAAGAAAAAACGATAGTAGCGTTGTCTACGGCGAGAGGAAAAAGTGCCATTGCCGTCATTCGTATGAGCGGCGAGGACTCTGTCGAAATCGCAAAAAAGATATTTGCGCCTATGCCGAAAGAGGCAAATATGCTCAAGGTAGGCAGGTTGCAGACTAAAAACTTTGTCGAGCACGCTATGTGTGTGTATTTTGTCGCTCCGCACAGTTACACCGGCGAAAACATGGTGGAGTTTCACTGTCACGGCGGACCAGCGGTGGTGCAGGCGGTAATCGAAGCGTGTCTGAAAAGCGGCGCGGTGCCTGCGCAAAACGGCGAGTTCAGCAAGCGTGCATTTGTAAACGGCAAACAAAACCTTACCAATGCCGAGGGTATAATCGAAATGATAGAGGCGGAAACGGCTTCTGCGGCAAAGGCAGGGGCTGCGCTGATGGAAAACAAACTCGGCAAAAAAATCGTCGATTTGCAGGACAGATTGCTGGATCTGGTGTCGGCGGGCGAGGTGGTGCTGGACTACCCGGAAGAGGACCTCGAAATGCCTACCGGTAAGCAAATTTTGCATACGTTGCAGGAAATTCGCGACAATCTTGATGGCCTTATCCGTACAGCCACCCTCGGAAAGGTGGCAAGATACGGCATTGACGTGGCAATTGTAGGCGCGCCTAATGTGGGCAAAAGCAGCCTTTTGAACGCACTGCTTGCCGAGGACAGAGCCATCGTTTCGGACATTTGCGGAACCACGCGCGACACGCTGAAAGAGAGCGTCGGCTACAAGGACATCAAGTTTAATTTTGTGGATACGGCAGGGCTGCGCAAGACGGAAAACGTCATCGAACAGGAAGGCATAAAGCGTGCCATCGCCGCCGCAAACAGTGCGGACGTTGTACTTAACGTTACGGACAATCCTGCCGACAGAAGTGTGTTTCCCACAATAAAGCCGCAAATCAGAGTGTTTAATAAGTGCGACTTGTACGCCGAATTGCCTTGTTGCGATGACAGCCTTATCGTGTCGGCAAAAAGCGGTAACGTGGACGTAATAAAGGAAACGTTGTACGACATGTTTTGCGCGGGCGACATTCAGTCGGCTGACGTAATGATTACGTCGGAACGCCACCTCGAATGTCTGAAACGCGCCGAAAGTGAAATAAACGACGCCATTGCCGCCGCCAACGCAACCACCATGGACATTGTTGTTACGTCCATGAAGCAGGCGTGGGCAACTCTCGGCGAAGTTACGGGTACGTCGGCAACCGAGGATGTAATTGACCGCATTTACAGCAAATTTTGCCTGGGTAAATAAGAAAAAGTATGAAAGAGTTTGACGTAATCGTTGTCGGTGCGGGGCACGCAGGATGTGAAGCCGCCCTTGCCGCCGCAAGAATGAACTGCAACACGTTGCTGTTTGCCACCAATCTGGACACGGTGGCTTTTTTGGCGTGCAATCCAAGCGTGGGGGGCACGGCAAAGGGGCAAATCGTCAAGGAAATAGACGCTTTGGGCGGCGAAATGGCGGTAAATGCCGACAAAAGTCTGTTGCAGATGCGCATGCTCAACCGCGGCAAAGGGCCTGCGGTGTATTCGCCGCGTGCGCAGGTGGACAAAAACAAGTACCACGTAAACATGAAACAGACCGTCGAACACACGCCCAACCTTACATTGAGACAGGGCGAAGTTGTGGACATCACGGTGCAGGACGACGGCAGTTTTGTGGTAAAAACGGCTGTGGAACTGACTTACCGCGCAAAGGCAGTGGTGCTGTGTTGCGGCGTGTACCTCAACAGCCGGACGATTGTCGGCACGTGTATTCGCGACAGTGGTCCCAACGGGTTTGCCAACGCCAAAAGTCTGACGGAAAGTCTTGTTCGACTGGGGTTTGAGGTGCGCCGCTTCAAGACCGGTACTCCCGCGCGTGTGCGTCAGGATACGATTGATCTTGCGCGGACGGTGGAGCAGTGCGGCGAAGCGGACACAAAGCCGTTTTCCTATCTCGACGACAGCATACCCGCCACCAAACGCAGTTGCTACCTCACCTATTCCACCGCGGAAACGAAAAAAATAATACTGGACAACAAACAACTTGCGCCCCTTTACAACGGCAGCATAAACGGCGTCGGACCGCGCTACTGCCCCAGCATAGAGGACAAAGTGGTACGCTTTGCCGACAAGGAACGCCACCAGATTTTTCTTGAGCCGGAGTCGGAAGATACCAACGAATTTTACGTGCAGGGCGCGTCAACGTCCATGCCGGCGTGGGTGCAGGAACAGATTTACCACAGTATCGAGGGACTGGAAAACGTCGAAATAATGCGCGACGCTTACGCGATAGAGTACGACTGCATCGACGCAACGCAACTTAACGCAAGCCTTATGAGTAAGGCCGTCCCCGGGATGTTTTTCGCCGGGCAGATAAACGGCACCAGCGGTTACGAAGAAGCCGCCGCACAGGGGCTGGTTGCAGGCATAAACGCCGAACGCTTTGTGCACGGCAAGTCGCCGGTGGTTTTCCCGCGAGACAACAGTTACATAGGCGTGCTTGTGGATGACATAACCACCAAGGAGACCTTCGAGCCGTACCGCATGATGACCAGCCGCGCCGAACATCGCCTTGTGTTGCGACAGGACAATGCCGACCTGAGATTGACCGAACAGGGGCGCGAAATAGGGCTTGTTACGGACGAGCGTTACAACAGATACTTGCGCAAAAAGCACCAATTAGACGCTTGTAATGCGACACTTTCGACAATAGTATCGCCGAAAGTGTACGGTGGCTTGTTTGAGCAAAAGGGAGAAGTCGTAACGGGTGCGGGAATGACCCTTGACGAAATGATGCGCCGCCCGGGCATAAAAGCCAAGGATTTGCAAACGCTAGGGTTTTTTGCGGATGTCGACGACGATGTTCTGGAAGAATTGGAAATAGAGTGCAAGTACCGCGGTTACATCGACAAGGAAATGGACTCGATTGCGCAGGCGCGGAAACTTGAAAACAAACTGTTGCCGCCCGACATCGACTACATGGCAATTGACGGCTTGCGTATCGAGGCGAGACAGAAACTGAACAAAATCCGCCCTGCAAATCTCGGACAGGCAGGACGTATCAGCGGCGTAAGCCCTGCGGACGTGCAGATACTGATTGTGTATCTTGCAACCCACGGAAAAAACGCAAATTAAAAGTTTATGCAACAATATCTTTTACAAAACGCAAACATCTTGCTTGACGACAAAATGACCGAGCGGTTTGAAACTTACTACCGCTTTCTCGTGTCGGAAAACGAAAAATACAACCTTACCGCCATTACCGAACACGACGAGGTGTGGTGTAAGCACTTTGCCGACAGTATGCTTGGCAGTAAATTCGTGCCGCATGGTGCGTCGCTTGTGGACGTGGGGTGCGGCGCAGGATTTCCGTCGGTGCCGCTTGCCATTGCTCGCCCGGACATCAGACCGACGCTTGTGGACAGCCTTACAAAACGCGTTAATTTTTGTACGGAACTGTGCGGCAAGGTGGGCGTTTCGGCAAATGTGGTACATGCCCGCGCCGAGGACTTTGCCAAGGACAACCGCCAACGCTTTGACGTGGCTGTTGCTCGCGCCGTCGCGCCGCTCAACATTTTGCTTGAGTATCTTGCGCCGCTTGTGCGCGTGGGCGGCTCGGTCGTTGCCTACAAAACCGACGAAAGCGAAGTCGTGCTTGCCAAAAATGCGGCAAACATTCTGGGGCTTACGTTTGTTTCGGCAAACAGGTTTGTGCTTCCCGACGGCAGTAATCGTTGTCTGCTTTTGTACAAAAAGGTCAAAAATACGCCACTTGTCTACCCTCGCGGTCAGAATAAACCACGCAAGTGTCCACTGTAATCGGAAATAAGAAGGACAGTAAGCAAAAAATGTGTACGTATACAAAAATTGCGTGCAAAATGCTATGTTTTTCGTGAAACAATCACAAAAACTGTGTCGAAAATTGTTTTGATCTCGCCGCAAAACAAATGCAAAAAATATCGTTTAATCGACAACGGTCGGCACTTAAAAAGAATACGAACAATTACCTGCTAAAATAATCGAAAAGGAGACAGAAAATGAAACTGCACATCGACGGCGGTCACAGCCAAGGCGACCCCTACGTAATCAAACACGACGGCAAATACTACATGTATGCAACGGCGGTTGAGGGCGTGCAACTGTACGAAAGCAACGACAGACTCAATTGGCATTACATCGGCATTTGCTACAACCGTGAAGGGCGCAAGGAATACTGGGCACCTGCCGTAATCTGTTACCAAGGAAAATTCTGGATGTATTTTTCCGACATGGCAAACGAGGAAACAGACACCCACATGCAGACAATGAGCGTTGCCGTTTGCGACAAACCCGACGGCAAGTTTGAGTTTGTGGCGCAAATCGTCAAGCCGTTCAGTATCGACGCGCACGTGGTGCAGTCGGGCGACGACCTGTACATGTTCTATTCCACCAACGACTACGAGGCGGAGCGCGCAGGCACGCTTATCGTCGTGGACAAAATGCAGTCGCCGACAAAAATGTGCGGCAATCCGAAGGTGGTCGTGCGCGCAACGCTGGACGAAGAAATCTTTATGCGCAACCGTTTCCGTCAGGGGCAACATTGGCACACGCTCGAGGGCGCGTTCTACTTCCGTGTGGGCGACTGGCACTACATCACATACAGCGGTAACTGCTACCAGAACGAAAACTACTACATCGGTTACGCCACGGCTTACGGCCACACCGACGACCTGACGACGCTTACTTTCACCAAGTATCCCGATCCCGACACTTACTGTCCGCTTGTCTGCAAAAACGACGTCGAGGAAGGCACAGGACACAACAGTGTGTTGCTGGATGACGACGGAAAGTTGTACCTGTTTTACCACGGCCGCGACTACGGCACCAACGGCACGGCAAACGACGTGCGCACTATGCGTGTTTGCGAAATTGCAGCGAACAACGGCAAATTGACGGTAGTAAAACGTTAGTTTAGTGTGCCGTTTTGCGCACTTAAACTGCCGAAAGAGGACTTTTTGCAAAAATTGAGTGTGAGAAGTTGGCTTAGCATAGATTTCATAGGTGAGCGCTATAAAACGGGCTTTGAGCACGTGTCGTGCACCCATTACTACTAAAAGGGCGCCGAAGTGCGTTAGCGAGTGTAAGCGTGTGTCAAGGAATTAAGTCGCTGCGAGCGCGTGCTCGCTCGCTTCACTTCGGGCATTTGGCTTGGTGGTAGGTAGCCTACCCAGCCGCACCCTCGTTCAGATGTCGCTGCGACTTAACACCTTGCCGCACGTAACAATGCCTGCTGACAGTTTGCAATCGGATTGCGTACTTTACGTTTCTTAACTTCGGCGATACGTAATGAGAGATTGACTGAAGATGGTCGTTTTTAATTATGTCATTGCGAGGCACCTTTTGAAATGCCGACATTGAATATATACAGTTTCTCTAATCGTGCACGCTCGGGTGCCAATCCCCCGAAAGGGTTCCGCTCGATATCAACTGTTTGTTGCAGTGGTATTAAGCGTGGTGACTGGGTTGCAATTTCTAAACGTCATTACTTATAAAATACCCCCGCAGCGCCACTACCCCGACCGCCCACCCCTCATGGTCAAGGGCGCGTTGTTGGTTGCAAAGGCAATAAGGTATCTTACAAAAGTCTTTTGTATAAACAATGGTACAGACATCAAAAGCCTTCGCCCTCGGGGAGAAGGTGTTACGAAGTGACGGATGAGGGGTCAGTGATAAACATTTTATTGTCGGTTCAAAATATGTCATTGCGAGAAGCCGATTGAAAAACAATCAAGTAAAAGAGGTTGTTTTTCTAATCGTGCACGCTCGGGTGCCAATCCCCCGAAAGGGTTCCTATCGAGAGTTCTTCGTACAATTATGTCACTCTGAGCGTAGTCGAAGAGTCCCCCGAAAGGGTTCCGCTCGTCTAAGACTATTTGCGGCAATGGCGAAATAAACAGTAGCAATTTAGTGCTATTGTCGTCGTCACTGCTTATAGTCGCCCCGCAACACCCTTCCCCGACCGCCCACCTCTCATGGTCAAAGACGGTTTAATTGTGTTGTTGTGGATAAAACATTTGCGTTCAATTTAGATTGTGAGCGCATTATAGCACAAAAAAATATTTGTTTCAAATTTTCACCGCTCATAAACGAGCGGTGAACGGTTTTTTTGAAAAAAATTTGTTCCCGAAAAAAAAGACCGACAAGACGATTATGCCTTATCAGTCTATATTGATAGTATTTTATTTGTAACGATAAATAATTTCGCCGATTTTATATTCGGTTTCTTTTGATATTTCAACACAATACGACATCACTATAATATTGTCGGTTATAGGCTGATCACTACCAATCTCCTTTCTGTAAAACAGCGGATAAAGTTTCTTCTCATTTTCAAGTATTTCATTAAACTCCATCTCGTCCGAAGAACAACATTTAACCACAAACACAAGCAAATCGTTCAATTCAAAATATGACTCCGTATAGCACAAATTAAAGTTATACGCGGCATAACTGCCATAATCAGAAAAGAGTTCTACTCTATTATATCCGAATAAAATAGCGTCGTCTTCATAATCAAGAGGTATGCTTTTTACTTCGAGTCCCGATGCCTTATAATTTTTGTATGTGTTATCACAAGAATCATTCGTACAAGCTGAAAAAGCAAAAGTACAGCTTATCAAGAATAAAAACATAATAAATAACCTTTTCCCTTTCATAAAGAACCTCCTACTTATTAAACGAATTAAATTGCTATTTTGCTCACTATTATAACGATTTAGAAAAACGCTTTGTCCCACTAGTAATTAAAATATATTACATTAAAGCGCGATTTACTGTTAAAAGTAAACAATTAGTATTTTTCTTTGATTTTCGTAACAAACGCATTGAACTGTTCGCAAACTGTGTGTGGCGCGAGTATGCGCATTTTGCCCTGTGTTCCCACCACCCACGCATAAAATGTCTTACTGACTTGTATAGGGACTTTCAGTTGATATGTAGCATCGTCAACCTTAACAATATTTACTTCCTCACCGAACTTGTCAAACACATCATCGAGCATCTCGGAATCGAACTGCAAGTCCACCTTTTGTTCTTCGCCGCCGAACATTGAGAACACGCGCTGACGGTATTGCTCAATATCGAACTCATCGAACTCTTTTCGATACACGCGCTCTGCCGCTTCCTCTTTCGCTTCTTCCATCCTATCTATGCGGTAGGTAAAGATGTCGTCGTGCTTATCATATTAACAAACCAAATAATAGTTGTCTTTATTCCATACGACAACAAGCGGATTAACGACATATCTTTTACCGTCTTTACGATAAACCTTCAAAACTCAAAAAAAGCCTTTGCAAAGATTAACTCTCTGCAAAGGCTTTTTTATTATGTTTTTTTGTTTGAAGCAGCCTTATTCGGCAATGTCAGGCAGTCGTTTACTGCCGAGTTTTGTGTTCCGCAAGCGGTTTGCGCCTGCCTCAGGGCTTGCTCCGCGCTGTTACCCGGGCAACGTTCGTGCGTTACTGCCCGTCCGCTTACTTCTTGTCGCCGACAAGCACTTTCAGTGCGCCGTCAACAACGTCTACCGTCAGTACAGTATCGGGGGCAAGGTCGTTTGTCACAATAGTAGTGGCAACAAGCGTTTCGACGCTGTGTTGCATAAAGCGTTTCAGAGGTCTTGCGCCGTACACGGGGTCGTAACCGTTGTCCACAATGTACTTCTTCGCGCTGTCCGTCACAACCAGTTTCAGCTGTTTGTCGGCAAGGCGAGAGGCAAGTTTAGCCACAAGCAGGTCGACAATCCTGGTAACTTCGTCTTTGGTCAGCGGCTTGAAGATGATTATGTCGTCAAGTCTGTTCAAAAACTCGGGGCGGAATTGCTGTTTAAGCAGGTTGTGTACTTCGTCCTCGGCTTCGTTTGTCACAACGCCGTCCTTTTCGATGCTGTCCAGGATTATGCTGCTGCCAAGGTTGCTGGTCATGATGATAATGGTGTTCTTGAAGTCTACGGTTCTGCCCTGGCTGTCCGTCACACGTCCGTCGTCTAGAATCTGCAACAGAATGTTGAACACGTCGGGGTGAGCCTTTTCGATTTCGTCAAACAGTACCACGCTGTAGGGTTTGCGGCGCACGGCTTCGGTCAGTTGACCGCCCTCGTCGTAGCCCACGTATCCCGGAGGCGCACCGATAAGACGAGATACGCTGTACTTTTCCATGTATTCCGACATGTCGATACGCACGATGTTGCGTTCGTCGTCAAACAAGTTTTCCGCAAGGGTCTTGGCAAGTTCCGTCTTGCCTACGCCGGTAGGTCCGAGGAACATAAAACTGCCGATTGGTCTGTTGGGGTCCACAATGCCTGCGCGGCTGCGCAAAATGGCGTCGCACACACGGTTTACTGCGTCGTCCTGACCGATAACGCGCTTGTGCATTATCGACGGCAACTCAATCAGTTTCTGTTTTTCCGCCTGTTGCAGTTTGGACACGGGGATGCCCGTCCAGCGGCCGATGATTTTGGCTATTTCTTCCTCTGTCACGCGGTCGTGAATCATGCTGTTTTGCTTGTCGTTGATGATTTTTTCCTGCTCGTTAAGTTGCTTGGTAAGGGCGGGCAGGTCGCCGTACTTCAGTCTGGCAGCGGTGGCAAGGTCGCCGTTACGTTCGGCTACGGCAATCTGCGCGTTGGTGCTGTCAATCTTTTCACGCAGGCTTTGTACCTTGGTGATGGCTTCCTTTTCGTTGGTCCAGCGTGCCTTCATGCCGTTGTACTTGTCGTTAAGTTCGGCAAGTTCCTTGTTGAGTTCGTCCTTGTGCGCAAGTGACAGTTTGTCCGTTTCCTTGCCGATTGCCTGCAATTCGATCTGAATTTGCATTATGCGGCGTGCGATGGTGTCCATTTCGCTGGGCATACTGTCCATTTCGGTACGAATCATTGCGCACGCTTCGTCCACAAGGTCGATGGCTTTGTCGGGAAGAAAACGGTCTGTGATGTATCTGTCGGACAGCGTAGCGGCGGCAACAAGCGCGTTGTCGGTGATTTTTACGCCGTGAAATACTTCGTAGCGGTCCTTTAAGCCACGCAAAATGCTGATGGTGTCCTCAACCGACGGCTGATCGACAAGCACGGGTTGGAAACGACGTTCCAGTGCGGGGTCCTTTTCGATGTACTTGCGGTACTCGTCAAGGGTGGTTGCGCCTATGCAGTGCAGTTCGCCACGGGCAAGCATGGGTTTAAGCAGGTTGCCTGCGTCCATTGCGCCGTCGGTTTTGCCTGCGCCGACAATGGTGTGCAACTCGTCGATGAACAGAATGATCTGTCCTTCGCTCTTCTTCACTTCGTTAAGTACGGCTTTCAGACGTTCCTCGAATTCGCCGCGGAACTTTGCGCCTGCTACCAACGCGCCCAGGTCAAGGCTGTACAGACGGCGGTTTTTAAGTCCTTGCGGCACGTCGCCTGCGGCAATACGCTGCGCCAGTCCTTCGGCAATTGCCGTCTTACCGACGCCGGCTTCACCTATCAACACGGGGTTATTCTTTGTCTTACGACTAAGGATTTGTATGCAGTTACGAATCTCGTCCTCACGTCCGATCACGGGGTCGAGTTTTTGTTTCTTTGCCAGTTCCACAAGGTCGGTCGCGTATTTGTTAAGCGAGTCGAACGTTGCTTCGGGGTTGTCGCTTGTTACGCGCACGTTGCCGCGTGCCTTGGCAAGAGAAGCCATAAATTTGTCCTTGTTTGCGCCGTAGCGTGCAAGGGTTTCCGCAACGGACTTGCCCTTTTCGAACACAGCCATCATCACGTGCTCGACGGACACGTACTCGTCCTTCATTTCGTCGGCTTTGGCTTCTGCCGCGTTAAGCACGTTGTTGGCTTCCGCCGACAGGTAAACCTGCGCGTTGCCGCTCATCTTGGGCAAACGCTCTATCTGACGGGTGACTTCGTCCAGCAGTCCGTTTACGTCCGCGCCGCTGCTATCCAGCACCTGCGTGACAAAGCCCTCCTCGTCACTCAGAAGTCCGTGCAGAATGTGCAGCGTAGTCAACTCGACGTTGCCGTTTTGTTGCGCTATGCTTTGCGCGTCCTGTACCGCTTCCAATGTCTTTTGGGTATATTTGTTTGTGTTCATAGAATCACCGCCTTTTTGTGTTACTTTGTTTTGAATGAAAGGTTACTCTCCGTCCGACGAGGGCAAACTTTTTGGCGCGCTTTGCGCATTGTGTCGCATTGCGTAGGTTACAAACAGCCGCTCAGTGGTGTCGTCGTCGCCGCAGACAAACGCCCTCAGCATTCCGTCAAGCGTCAGGATGTATTCCACAATCTGACGTGAAACGTCCGCCGTATCGCTTTCTTCGCCGTACAGTACACTTACGTATTTGCCGCCGTTTACGCTTGCACTTACGTTGCTGAGGTATCTGTCCTCAAGTTGCGCTAAACGGGCGTAGAACGTACCGAAAACAGCGCTTAAAAACGGGTTTTGGGTACGAGTGTTGAGCGTTATCGTGCACAACGTGTGCGGCTTGTCGGACAATTCCAGCATGTAGCGCACCTTAGGGTTGTACTTGTAGGGCAGGCTTGTAATTACCTGCGCAAGGTTAACCTGAGCGTTGTTGACGAAGTGCATGGTTTCGGCGCGCGCAAACAATCCCTCGACTTCCGTCCAGATTTTGCGGAAATCGTTGTTGGCGTTTGCCGTGCCCGTGTGCTCTGACAGTATCTCGTCGATGACCGCCGAACGCGACATATTACGTTTTGACGCAATCCTGTCTATGGCGCGTACCGCGTCGTCGGACAGAAGCAGACTGTAAATGCTTTTTGCCATTTGTTTGCGCGGAGCGTTCGGCACTTTGCCGCAACCGACAAACTTCCTTGGCAACCCGTCTGCGCCGCCCTTACACGCGCGTACAATGTTTATACGTGCGGTAGGGTTGTGCCGACATCAGCCTTGCCGTTTGTCCGCATTGCCGTGTTTTGCCCCGATTCCGCTTACCTCTCTTCAAATTTCGGCTACATTATACCACGCTTTGAAAATTTGTCAATAGAATTATTAACATTTTTCACAAAAATTTTTCAAATGATTTGAAAAACTTAACACTGACAGCAATAGTGTCAACTTTTAGCGGAAATTGTCGAATGTTTTTTATAAATGCTGACTTTCAGTTGTCCGCGCATATTAGTATAATGTATTCGTAAACAACGGCAGTGCAAAGTCGCTTTGCTTATTCCGCGCGGCGTGGTCAGACAAGTTTCCCGTGTTTTATTCGCTGTCACGTCGGGTAAAAAGGAAAATGCAATTAAAGTGATGCGAACCCCAAAAGTTTTACATTCCTGTCCGACTTTTGTGGTGCACTTCAAAATCACATGGGCTTTTTCGACGAATTTTGCCGACAATGCAACAAAACGCGCCGCTCAAACATTATACGAGTAAAGGAGAACTTACTATGACGGAAAACATCAACAAAGTACGCAGCGTAACAATCAAGGCAACGTACGGCGGATTCGGTACGATTTTTGACAGAAAAGAACAGTCGCAAACTCTTACGGTGTACCGCGACGGCAAAGTTTGTTTTTCTTCGCATGGCGCAAAGACAGACGAGTACGGGCACGTGGTGTATAATGCGCTTATCCGCCGCGTTGTACGACGGATTGAGCAGGCGCAGACCGACAAAATTTTCGCAGACTTCGAAACGGTGCTCAAACCGTATTTTGAGGGCGGCAGTATGGCAAGATTTATGTTTGCAGGTGCGCTTGCCGACGAATTTGTCATCCGCTACGACAACGCCGACTTCTTTTACGGAATGAGTTACGAGGAAAGCACCGTTGCCGTCGCCAGGGTGTACGGAAATTTACGCGAAGTGCTGGGCATATCCGCGCTTCTCGACCTTGACTGCCCCGCCAACGACAGCCGCAAGTACCCGTTTGTCCGCAAGGTGAGATGTAATTAAAGGGCGGGCAGAAATCATATTTATTGAATCACTGTATGTGATATGTTAAGAAACAACAATAAAGTGTTTACGGCAGCCCCCTCATCCGTCGGCTTCGCTGCCACCTTCTCCCCGAGGGCGAAGGCTTTTTGCCGGCTGTACCGTTGTTTATACGAAAGGCATTCATAATGTACCCTTCCGGGGGAGCACGGAGCGTGCACCTACTAAAACGAAGAAAACACCGTTAGTTATTTAGTAGGAAAAATAAAATGATTTACGCGACAAAGTGAAATTTCGACTGCACCTCGTTCACTTCTCGCAATGACACACTTGTATGAAGGGCGCTTCCGCGGAGATTTCTCCACGCGCTTTGCTTGGTCGAAATGACGTAAACTATTTGCTTGATCAAAATGACGTAATATGACGGAAATTTGCAACTTATAGTTGATTTCCAAACAACGTCCGCCGAAGTTAGCATACTTGAAGTACACGAGCCGGTTGCAAACGGTCAACCTGCTACATGCGGGGTGGCGAGGTGTTGCCAATTAGGGACATCACCGCGAGCCTGCGGCTGGGAAGCGTACCTACCACAAAGCCTCAATAGGCGAAGCGGCGCGAGGCATCAGCCGCTCCCATATTGGCAACACCTCGACAGGACCCCATACATAAACTTCCGCACTTCGGCGCCCTTTTAATTAAATCTCGCCCTTCTCAAATCCATCTTATTTTCAATCATATTCGTTTCAAAATAACATTGCTTCGTCGGTTTCTCGCATTTCGCCGTTGTTTGTTGAAATTTTACCGCATAAAATTCATTATTACGCCCACGTATTGACTTTTTGCCCCGCGGGTGTTACACTTTTGTTTGTGCTCGCTATGTCGGGCACCGACAATTCCGTAATCCCCGTTAAAAGAGGTTTGTTTAATGAAAGTTTTTACCAAAGTGGCAAGTTGGACAAGCGTTGTGCTGTTCGCCGTCGCGTTTATGGTGGGCGGCTACGTGTTTGCCTACAAGTGGCAACCCGGTCCGCTGATTACCTACATCGGCGCAGGCGTGATTTTTGTGTGTTTCGTGCTCAACAATGTCGGCACCGGGCTTGTCGTCGGGCGTATGAGCAAACTTACGCCGGAAAATGCAACCAAAATGCTTGCCGAAGGCAAACAAACCGCCGCAACCGACGAAAAGAAACTTGTCGCCAATGTGCGCAAGTGGCGCGTGCTTGTGGTGCTGTGGGTTGTGTTTTTGCCGCTGCTGTTTATGGCATACGCGTTTGTTTGTGGCACAAACAGCCACACAATGCCCTTTGTCATTCTGTCGGTGCTGGGACTTGCTTCGGTTGCGCCGATCTATGTGTCCGGCGCGGACAGCGACTATTTTGACGAAAAGTATCTGCTTCCGCGCGACGAATTCCCCACGCTTTATTTTCTTGCGGCGCGTGCGGCGAAGGCGGTGGGGCTTCGCAAAAAGGTGGGAGTAACGCTTATTGCAGGAGGTGACGCAAGCGTAGGCAACTACGACAATATGTGCGTGGTGGTGCTGGGCTCAACGCTTGTCGCCACGCTTGACGAGGGCGAACTGTACGCTGTGCTTCTGCACGAAATGTCCCACCTTACGCAGGAAACCAACCTGACCGAGGTCGAAGGGCGACTTGACAGCAAATTGCGCGTGGACATCAACGGATTTGAGTATTTTCTGCGCGTCGCCACAAGCGGCTGGATACTGGCAAAGTATCAGATAAATTACGCTCTTTATTCCTTCTACGCGGCGGAACGCATCGAACTTCGCGCCGACGAAGCGACGGTGGCTTTCGGCAGTGTCGACAAGGCAAGTTCGGCACTTGTAAAGGTTGCGATGATCGGAATTTTCGACTACACCTACAAGACGTTTGACGAACCCAATTTTTATCGCGAAGAAAGCATTTATCCGCACATTGCGACCAATCATTGTAAGCAATTTTTGCAAAAGGTATCAAAAAACGCCGACAAATGGCTGGAAATTTTGCAAAACGAAATCGTTGCGCGCAGTGCTTCGCACCCCGTTTGTCGCGACCGTATCGCAGCAATCGGCGGCACTCTTGACAAGCCGACGTTTGACGCGGACATCGGCAAGGAAGCGGCTGCCGCGCTTGCCTACTGCGACAAGGAAATCGTCGACAACAACAAGGACGACTACGACAAACAGCGCGAAGAGTACTTTCTCGAGCCGAAACGCCTTGTGGACGAATGGCGGCAAAACGGTTGCCCCGACATGAAGGAACGCACGCGGGAACTTATCGTCGCGCTTACGCGTATCGACTGCACCGACGATGCTCTTGCCCTGTGCGACAAGGTTATCGACGGCGGCAGCAGCGAATTTGCGCTTGCCCAGGCGTACTTTACCAAGGGGCTGTACCTGCTTCACGACAAACTGGACAAAAGCGGCTTAGACATGTTGTACAAGGCAGTGGAAATCAACAACAATTACCGCGAAAGTTGCATGGAAGAAATAGGCGTATTTTGCTGCCTTATGGGGCTTGCGGACGAACTGGACGACTACCGCGAGTTTGCCGTAAAACAGTTTTACGTACAACAGAAAGAAAGCAATTTCAGCCGACTTGGCGCAAACGACGACCTGTCCGAGGAGCATCTGCCCGAAGAATTGCTTGCTGACATTGTAAACTTTATCGTCGGCGCAGGCGACGGCACGGTCAAGCGCATTTATCTCGTGCACAAACGGATTGACGACGATGTTTGCTGTTCGCCATTCGTGATTGAATTTGACAAAGGCACAACCGCCGACAAAAAGTCGGAAACGATGAACAAGGTGTTTGAGTACCTTGACACGCGCCCCGACGACACGCAGTACGCACTGTTTAACTACACGGAATCGGCGGCAAGTGCTGTCCGCAAAGTGAAAAACAGTTGCGTTTACGACAAGTACGACGGCATAAATGACGACGAAAACGGCAAAAACTAACGTCATGCCATTGTCGGCATTTACGCCGTTGCCGGGGCGGCTTCGGACAAGTAAGCCTGCTTGCTGTGCAATGGCAGCCGTGGACAATCCGCCGCGTGCGGAAGTAGTGCGCGTCACAGTATTTTTGCCTTGTACGAGTTGTAGCGGTGCGGACGACAGAATTTTGACAAAAAAATAAAAAATTTTTGTAAAAGTATTTGACAGAGACAATCAAAAATGGTATAGTATACGAGCACGTGGAGACATGGGGGTGTAGCTCAGCTGGGAGAGCACCTGCCTTGCAAGCAGGGGGTCAGCGGTTCGATCCCGCTCATCTCCACCACTGCCACGTGCAGTAAAAAGCAAAAAACGAGCGTCACGCTCGTTTTCATATATAGAAGCATAGCTCAGCAGGTTAGAGCACCGCCGTGTTTTCCAGGGTGGCGCCAAAGTAAAAGAAACTTGCCCTATGCCGAAAAGAGTTTAATATAGAAGCATAGCTCAGCAGGTTAGAGCACCACCCTGATAAGGTGGGGGTCGGTGGTTCGAGTCCACTTGCTTCTACCATAGGATAACCCAGGCGAACCAAAGGCTCGCTTGGGCTTTTTGTTTAATATGGCATTTTTTTTTGTTTGGCTGACAGAATTTTATAGTCAATAATTGTATTTTAGCAGCTCAAATTCTTGAGTTATATCTTGATTGTAGAATGATTCGTCTGTTACAATGCTTTTTTGTGCGATTAGAACGCAGTTTGTCGCAGACAAAGTATACCAAGGTTTGGAAATAGAAAAATCCCGGCGAGCCGTTATAAGCCCGTCGGGATTTGTTTTGTCCGAATAATTAAATTCAATTTCTATGTGGTCATCCCACAGTGTTACTTTATGCACAAGTAGTTCTATAAGTACATTGGGTGAAGTTTCTCTTACACCTTTAGTTAGGTATTGCATTATATCGTCGCGTGAAACCGTCTGTAAAAGCTTATTTTGTTCTTTAGTTATAAGTACTGAAAGATTATCTAGTTCAAATTCCAATTCTTCCAAGCGGTTTCTTGTGGAAGAAGTAATTATACCTGCTTCGATTGCTTTCATGATATTATCCAAAGATTTTTGCTTTTCTTTTTGTTGTTCAATCAAAATGTTTAGTTCGCAATGCTCTGCAACACTTTCTTTGCGCACGCGTACAATTTCGTCGGCGATTATATTTAGGTCCACGGAGTTTGTGAATAGATCCATTGTCATGTCGAGTACAATATTTTCTAAATCTTCCTTGCGTATCATTTGCTTTTTGCAATTATCTTTCCCTTTCTTCCGCCATGAACATTTATAAAAATAATATTTGTCACCATTTTGTGATGTGCCGCTTTCTCCGTTGATTTTGTGACCGCAGTAGCCGCAATACACCTTGCTACGAAGTAAAAAGTCTGCATGAATACAGTTTTGTCCAAGTAGGTTTCTTTCAAGTTTTGATTGTACTTGTTCAAATAACTCGACGGAAACAATTTGCGGATACAGATTGTCGAAAGTTTCATTGTTGATTGTGCAAGTGCCTATGTATTTTGTGTTATGCAAAAGTTTATAGATGGCATTCTTTTTGAATGGTTTTCCGTAGTGATACAGTCCGTTTTCGCTTAGATATGCGATAATATCCGGCGCAGTGAATCCTTGTGCAGTCATATCAAAGATTTTGCGGACTATCTCGGCAGAATCTTCGTCTACGACAATTTTCTTGTTCTCAACTTTGTAACCATATGGTAATTTGCCACCAGTAAACTGACCTTTTAACCGACTTTCTTTCATGCCGCGTTTAATCTTTTGAGCAAGTTCGGCAGAATAGTACTGGTTCATACCTTCCAATAATGATTCGAGAATTATGCCCTCCGGTGTATCCGGTATGTTCTCCATTGCAGATAATAGTTTTACACCGTTGTCTTTCAGCGATTTTCTGTGTATTGCGCTTTCGTATTTATTGCGGCTAAAACGGTCAAGCTTGTAGACAATCACGTAATTCCATTGTTTTCTCGCGCTGTCTTTTAGCATTTGCTTGAATGAAGGACGGTTGTCGTTAGTTCCTGACATTGCTCGATCTATGTAGGTGTCTAATATAGCAATATTATTCCGTTGAGCATAGTCATTACATACACGAAGCTGCCCCTCGATTGATTGTTCGGTTTGTCGCTCGCATGAATAACGCGCATAGATTACGGCAGTTTTCATGTTGTCCTCCTTGTTGAGATTTTTGTTGTTCAGTGCCGATTTTCTCATCGATTTACCTCCAAGTGATAGATAGAGTAGAAATACTCTTCACTTAGTCGCCACGAGAATTGGCAGTTTTTGCGTAGATCTCTATTTTTTCTTTTAGTTTTTTTTTGTTTTTTACCTTTCGGCTTAACCGCCGTTGCACAGCCGAAAGATGTTTTGTTGTGCTACCACCTGTCAAGGGGACTGAAGTCAACGAATATAAAAATATTGTTGGTGTCTGTATTTGTCGTGAAATTTTTAATACGTATTAACTTTTTGACAACTTATACACTTAAAGACAACACAATTTACACGTCAACTTGCAATATTTTGTATATTCGTTGACATCCGCTTTCGGCTGTGCCACCCCAAACCGCCGAAAGGTAAAAAAAATAGAATTTAGATTGATTAGTAAAAAAAATGAACCCGCTTAAGTTATGATTGTCATATATTTGAAAACTGTTGACAGCGACTTGCGACTATTGTATAATGCCAGTGAAATTTGTTTCATGTGTTTGCGAGGTTTAGATGGCTTTCAATCGCCCGTCGCGTCCGGAGTTGTACAACGAGGAACGCAAAATGCAGATTTACAACTTCATAACGGACTACATCAACGAGTACGGCGTCAGTCCGTCCATCCCGGAAATGGCAGACGAGTTCCATGTGTCCAAGGCAACCATACACAAATACTTGGTGCGGTTGCAGGATCAAGGCTACATCGAACGGTTCGGCAAAAACCAGATGACGACCAAGGAAACGTTGTTTAATGTGGCAAACATTCCCATTGTGGGAAGTATTGCTTGCGGCAAACCGACGTTTGCTTTGGAAGACGTGCAAGGCTATCTGCCGATAAACAAACAGATGCTCGGTGGCGGAGAGTTTTTCGCACTCATTGCCGACGGCAATTCTATGGTCAATGTCGGTGTGTCTGACGGCGACTTGGTTGTTGTCCGTAAGCAAGATTTCGCCGACGAAGGGCAAATTGTAGTTGCGCTCGTCCCCGACGAAAATGGAAGCGACGAAACGGCAACGTTGAAACGCTACTACATAGACCACGCGCACAACAAAGTACGTTTGCATCCCGAAAACGACGAAATGACGGACTTTTATGTGGACGACATAAAGATACTCGGCGTTGCAAAGTCTGTGGTTAAGCAATTAAATTAAGGTATATACACGTACCCGATAGCGTGTACATATATGGTTGCTGAACGAAATATTAACGGCAGCACACGTTTGCAAACGAAGTTCAACTGTAGCGACGGACGCCCCGACCGCGCAAGGCAGTTGCTCAAATACAAAACGTTTGTGGACTGGGGAAAAGGAAAAAGCAATTATGAAATACGTAACTTGTCCCGTTTGCGGACGAAGGCTTTGCAAAGGCGAAGCAGGCACGGCTGTGGAAATAGACTGCCCGAAGTGCGGCAAAACGATGTTTGTGCGCATAGGCAAGACAGGAACGCTGGTAAGCGAAAACCCCATAACAAAACAAACTCAATGCAACGTTGCCGTGTAAACGGCAGCGTTAAGGAAATATACAATTAGCTCAAACGAACAACTGAATAATTAGTGGGCAACACTGTGTTAAGATGGCTTGACCGTCCGCCGTGCGGTGTGCTGACGTTTGTAAGAGTTGGACTCGGCTAAGAATCGTGAGAAACTCGGCAAACAGATAAATATCCTTTGAAAGGGATGTTCTTTCTGCTTGCCGAGTTCTTTTTTTATGCCGTGAGTAACCGAATATGCCCGACTACGAGGAATTTATCTTCGCAGTCGGGCTTTTTTTGTTGTCCATGGCGAAGTCGTCCGATTGCGAATTTTTACAGAAAAAAATTCAAAACCGGAGGATTTCAAAATGAAAAAGGTAACTACTATGGCAATTATTGGCGGCAAAGAAAGACAGATTTCCGTGTACATCGAGGAAGAGCTTGCTGACTGGCTGGACACAATCGACGAAGCAACAAGACGAGATTTTATTGTGCAAGAGTGGAAAGTTGCGCTGAGCGAACGGGCAGAAACGCGCAGACATCAGTCTTTGGAAACGTTGATGGAAGCAGGCTGGGACGCTACTGACGAAAGCAAAGACATTGTTTCAGATATTGTCGGGCAAGATTCCGTAAATGAAGTGCGAGGCGCACTGAAATCTTTGTCCGAAGACGAACGTGAAATAGTCGTTTGTTTCTATTTCAAAAAGCAGTCATTGACAGACATTTCTAAACATTTTCATGTTTATCCGAGCACAATTATGCGCCGAATCGAGAAAATTTTGAAAAAATTGAAACTTTTTTTGAAAAACACGCAAAAATAGGCATTTTTCGTGGCGACTAATTGGAGGGTGTGAACAAATGCTTTCCAAACAGATAAAAAAGGAGGAATGAACAAGTGAATCAATGTCTACCGGAATTTGCAGTCGGTGCAACAAACGTGTACCGAACAAAGTATTTCATTGTAAAGCAATCGGTAAGTGTTAATCGCGACGAGTTTGAAGGCAATTCCGTCGTCAGTCACGACACGTATTATGTGCGAACAAGGAAGCGTGACGCGGAATACGAACAGCTGTTCAGCACACGCAAATGTCTTAACGGTAAACGGCTCCCGACCACAATGTACACTCGCAGATATGTAGATTAGCGAGAACACAACAGAATGTACGACACCTACTAATAAGCAGTGCAACATAACTGCCGAAAGGATCCGTCGGCGGTGTGAGCAATAGGACGAGTTGTCCACGAAAGAAAACGGTGTTTTACAGATATTAGTGGTTTAACCACAACAACAATTTAATAGCAGGCAACAAGGGCTTGAGAAAAGTTACATAGTAAGTCCTGCGACGATGCGCTACGACGTAACGGGCAACCGTGCCGACGGTACTCGGCAAAAATACGAATTACAAGGAGAGAAAAATGGCAACTAACAACAAAACTGCGGAAGCAACTGCGCCTGTGTCCGAAGATCTTCCCAAGGTACGGGACTTTTCCAAGCGACGCTGGACTACTCCGCATTTCCGTGCGCAAAGATTTGCCGAAGAACGTAAACTTCGCGTGCATAAGGTAGGACCTAAGAAAGGACAGGAACTCGATGACTACAACAAGGGACTACGTTCGGGCTATCTGCTTTGTCAGTCCGACCATGCAGGTCGCTACAGATACGATCAAGCAATAGCGGAAGGCAAGTCCAAAACCGAAGCGCTTGAATATTCGTTCAAACGCGGAACAATGAAACCCAAAGAAGAAAAATAATTTAAGGAGGAAAAAACAATGAACAAGATCAAGGTAGAACGTGAAACTTACAACAAAAACGACAAGGAGTACTTTGCGTACTTCATCAAAGGCAATGTGCGTGGCAGAGACGTAAAACTGTCCGTAGTGCCGCAAGACGTCGGCGGATACACCGTACTGGACATTGTATTTAACGGTACAATGGAAGCAGAGCTTGTAATTACTCCGTTTGAAATGAAGGCGGACAACGGACAAATAATTAAGGGTAATACCTTTTCTGTACGCTCCATCGATGAAGACGGAACCGTGTACGAATGTTCCGTAAAGCCGTCTCGTCGTTCAGACAAAGAACTGCTTGCCATGCTCATCAGATAGGAGGCGACCTGTGTACTACGACGAAGATCTGGACTACGAATACGGTATTGAACCGAACGTAACAACCAAGAAACCGAAGTGGAAGTGGATAACTGCAGGCATTGTAATTCTGCTGCTTGTGGCGGCGGTAACGGTACTGGCGGTAACGCTTGCAAAAGTACCTGTAGGTACGCTTACTGCGACTGAGTACAGGATAGGCACACTGTCGGTCAACGGCAACTTTGAGGAAAGCAAGAATGCGGTTGTAACCAAGGACTTTGTAAATGCGGAAAACTTTTCTGTAAAACTAACGAAAGAAGCCAAGGTTACATACAAGATTGCTTTCTATGACGCGGACAAAGATTTTATTGAAATGACAGAAGAATTGTCGGAAAACTACAATCCGACGTCGCTGCCCGAAGGTGCAATGTACTTCAAGCTGACGGTTATACCGACGGAAACCAAGGAACTGAAGACGTCCGACATCAAGGACATTGTAACTCAACTTACCGTAATTTACGGCAAGTAACAAACCAAGCCTCTTGTAAGCAAAAAATACATACGTATGCACAATTTGCATACAAAATTGTCTTGCAAGAGGCTTTAATTTTACGAAATAATACAAGGAGAGAAAGAGAATGAAACCAAAGATAAAGATTACTTTTACAAGCGAAACTTCGCTTTTGCTTGACGGATATGGTGCGGAAATTATGCACGAAGAATCCATACAAATTGATGCTGACGACGACCAATTTGTAGAAGAAGAACAAGTCGAAGAAGAGTGCGAGAATGTGTACAAAGAGGAATGTCAAGATGCTGAACCTCTGCGCAAGCTCGCACGAGTGTTTGTAAATAAGTGTTGCCAAGAAATGCAACAAGCTGCTTAATAAAGGAGGAAATGCGATGACAAAGACAATGAGAAACGCACTGGCAATTATCTCGCTTGTGGTAATTGTATGCGGCTTAATGGCTGTATGTGTAGGATGTAACGAACGAGCGGTTATTGTTGCGGAAGCTGAGATTTCAGGTGAAGATATTTATGCGAGTATACCGAGTAAGGTAAGGGGCGTAGGAGTTAGTCATGTGTTGCGTGCCGTAACGGAAAACGGCGTGACCTATCCGTCTATAGAGATTACCGCGACAATCACTCCTGCCGACGCAAAGAACAAGAATGTGACATGGACTGTCGCGTGGGACAGCGAATCTAAACTTAAAGACAACTCCGTGACAGACTATGTGACCGTGACTGCTGACAGCACAAACAGTCTTAAAGCAACGGTGGTCTGTAAGAAGGCGTTTCGCGGAAGCACTATTGTGGTGACTGTAACTACCGAAGAAGGCGGTTATGCCGCAAGTTGTAACGTAACTTACGAAGGTAAGCCGAGTGTAATAGACGTAAACAGCGGTAATGCGCTTAAGGTCAACCTTGTAGGTGCAAACAGTTATGCCGTGTCGCTGAACAACGTGTTCGATGACCTTGGCGAACAATATTACGACGAAGTAACGGTAAAGAGTTATACGTGGGGCGGCACTTACTACGGCGGAAAATACAACACCATGAACGGCGGTAGTTGGGAAGAGCTCAGAACGAATAATATTGCCGATCTGCAAAACATTGAAATGTACATTGATGTTACTTATGATAACCAAACTCTGACCGTCAACAATAAGAAAAGTATTGTGGAAAGTGCGTATCAGGACATGACGGGGTCGAGTCAGGGTGCACTGTATTACGGCTATGTCAAGAGCGACGTCAAGATGTATGTCGACGTGACGTTGGAATGTATCGGCGTTGAAAAGACGGTAAGGGTAAACTTCGAGCCGGTAACCCTAACTGTGAACGGCGGAGCAAACGGCAGTTGTAAATTGGTGAACGAAGCGACATTTGACGTTGTGCTAGGCAATGTTTACGGAGGTATGACGGATACGTCTTGCGAAAACATCAAGGTAAAATCTTTTACTTGGGGCGGAACGTATTACGGCGGTACGTTTAATACACGTAGCATGTCTTGGAGCGAACTGCAAACGTACAATATTACCGATCTGGAACAAGAAGTAACGGACTATATAAGCGTAAACTATGTCAATAAGAAACTGACGGTATCGAATACCCGTAGTCTTGTGCAAAGCGGGTATACACATATGGTGGGTTCCAGTCAAGGCGCACTGTATAGCGGATACGTCAAGTCCGACATCAACATGTATGTGGACATCTTACTTGCGGTAGGCGGTGCAGAGCAAACGTTCAGAGTTAACTTCATCAGCGGCGTAAACGGTATTTCGTTAGCCGACGGCGTAATTACGTTTTAACGTAAAGGCGGGTGAGCGCAATGAAAAGACGAAGCAATGCGGCTAAGAGTATATTTACCGTTGTTCTAATTTTGTTGTTGCTCGCGGTTGCGGCGGTAATAGCCAAGCTAAGCAACGGGTTTACGTCGGACGTCAAGACGTTTTATGTTAAGGTAAACGGCAAAATAATTACGGATACTGGCGAGTTCAGACTGGACAAAGATACCGAGATTGAAGTCGTGAGCTTGGCGGACAAAGTAAGCGGAAAGCCTGTGGATTACGAATACAAGATTGTATCTTGCGGCGAAGGTAACAAGGCGGTAAGTGTGTTTTACGTAGACGGTGTAAGTAAGGTATTGACCGACGTGAAGGACTACTCGAATTGCTTTGAAGTAACTAAGACAGATAAAGGAATAACAGTAAAGACTATTACGCTGAACAATGTGCTAAGTAAAGCGTTTGGCGGTAGTACGGTGGAATTACCAAAGGCAATGAACGACGAGGCAAACTTCTTTACGCTGGTTGTAACTAGCGGAGATAAATCTGTGACGGTCAATTTCGGATTGCCCGTTTTCCACCCTGCCGAAGGCTCGCCTACGGGTATAAGCTTGGATGTAACGGAGGTGACGTTTTAATGCGTAGAGTGGCAATAACGTTGCTTGTAATATTAGCTTTCGGCTGTTTAAGTACTGTTTATGTGGCACAAGCCGAAGTTAGTAGTAATCCGTTTGACGAAACGTATGTACTGAACGATTTGAACGGAGCAGAGATAAACGGCAAGATTTTTGACGTGGCGGATTACCCACAAAGCGACGGCGGCGATGTGAGATTGCTTGAGTTTGTAGAGTGGGAGTTTAGTACAAAGTTCGAGTACAGGTACAGTTATGGACTGTATTTTTACTTGTACAACCCAAGCGGAAAAGCCATTACGCCGAGTGAATTAAACAAAGTGCAAATGGCGGTAGAGTACAAAGAGGGCAAGCCGATAAAGTACGGTAAGTACGGACTAAAGCTATTAAGTGAAAGTGTAGATAAGTTGTTTTACAAGTTCAAGGTTTTGGACGTGTCGGACATTTATGCGCGTGTGGTTGTAGGAACTGGACGTCGTTACGATATTTCCGGAATAGAAGTAATGTACAAGGGTGCAACGAATGCAACAGAGTTTAGCGTTGGTGGTAGTTGGACGTATACTGGGTACGCCAAAGGAATGGCGTATGAGAGTGAAACGGAAAGTACGCTTGTAAGCAGGTCGGACAAGCTGCAAACGGTGGTGTTGGACGACTTGAAGTTTACGTATTACAGGACGTGGCGTAATCTTGTTGGGACGATTGCCGATCAACTGACGAGCGTATATTTCTCGGTAGATAAGAGTCTGGCAACGGACTACGACGACTTGTATTCGATACAGGCAGAGTGTTGGAAGTATCTTACTTCGCCCATATTTTGTCTGTACGATAAACACATCTTTGGCGAGAACGCTGCATTGGTGGACTATGCGGAGTTGTACTCAAAGCTGATGAAACAGCGTGGTATGGACCAAAAGCGTAATGGCGAGTGGCTTGCATGGGACGCAATTTCGGCAGGCGGTGGCGAAACGTATATGACCACGTACAATATTAAGCCTGTGCCTACCGAAAACGTAATGGAGCTAAAGGTGCTGTCGTGGTTGTTTCAGATGAGCGAGAAGGAAGATTTTACCGTCGGACACGAAACGCTGTTAAGGTATATGAAGGAATACTCTGAGCAGTTTGGTAAGGACGTGCAAGGCAAATACAGTAAAGATTTGTTTAGCGACAAGTATTACTCGTGGTGGCTCGGGTACCCGACTGTGGAAAAAACAGGGTATATGCCTATAGACATAAGTTGCGACGATACGTTTACGTTGGTAGGGAGTAGCCGAAAGGCAAGTTTCTGGGATTATCTTACGTTCGGCGCCACCTTTGATAAATCCGAAAGCGAGCCGTTGTGTCCAATTGTGGCGGTGGAGTATGCTGACATTAAAGGAATGAGCGACTCGGCCGTTTCGGAAAAGTATCTGGTGACAGAAAGGGACGTTGCTGAGTTCAGACAAAGTGTAAAGGCTGCGTCGAGCAAGGGCAAAGTGACGTATCTGTTCAGGTTCGATACCTCGACATACGTAAACGAAGGCTTTAGTTACAAAAATTACGGCGTAGTAGGCTACATGGCGCAAGAAATGGCGTATCTGGACTTTGATATTATCTCGTTGGGCTACCGCAAGAACGGGGTAGTGACTACAATACCTGTTGTTAATAGCCCGATAGACATTGTGCCGACGGTTGAGCCGGGGCAAGATGTTGACGATTGGCTAAGCGGACTCGGGAATAAAGGGTATAAGGCAATACTTGTACTTATGGCGGCAGTACTGATGTTCGCTGTGGTGTGGCTGACGGTAAAACTTGTTAAGGATAGCAAGGGTTAAAAGAACAAAAACGGCAATACGTATGCGAAATTTGCTTACGTGTTGCCGTCAATTTGGATATTGAAGGAGAGAAAAATGAAGAAGATACGAAGAGTAATTGCCGTGGTTGCGGTGGTTGTAATTGCCGTTATTGTGGGGTACGTGTGCTTTACGGTAAAGCAGTTTGACGGCAATGTTGAAGAGATAAAAGGAGCGACGTTCCGCAACGAAGATAAGTCCGTGGTTGTGCACTTCGATGACGAATTGAACGTGACGATTGTGGAAAACGGAGAAAGTAATTTTATTAACTTAGCAAAGGCAGACAATGCCGTACTGGTGTATGGTGACGGAAAGACAGAACGCAAGTTTGTGGTGGTCGGAAAGGATAATTTGTATGACGTAGTAAGCGGAAAGATGTTGTATAGGAGCGTGAAGCAATGGACAGACGAATAAAGGTAATGAATATATGCTTGACGGCGGTGCTGTCCGTCGGGTTTATTTTGCTGGCTGTGTTTGTGTTTGGCGAGTCGTATATGCGGTTTTGCGAAGCATGCGTAGACTTGTTTAATGCCGTAAAGTATTACGTCAAGCAATTGTTCGGGGCGGAATATGCGGTGGACTTGACGTTTAACAGACTGTCCGAAACCATGCGGTATGACGTGGGGCTGCCTACCGAGTGGAACAATTTTACACTGCAAATGCAGGTTGCGTGGCAGAGATTTACAAGTAAAGATAATCTCGTGGAATGGGGTGGAAATAGCCTTGTAACGATGGGAAATACGGCAAAAGTGCTGGTGATTGTAGTGCCGCTGTTGTTTGTACTGTACTTCGTTTTGGCAGACATTTACCGTAGACCGAATAACAATTACGACGAAGATACAAAACCTCTTAAATGGTGGAAAGTAATTGAAAACAATGTTTTAATGCCGTTTATATGGTACTTGAAACAGTATTATTGGTACATAACGAGTAAGAAGTGGATTGTTCGTCTGTGGTTGGTGCTGTGGGCGTTTAGTCTTAACTTAGCGAGTATTGCCGTGGCGTTTGTGACGTATTATTTGTACTTTGCGGTGTCGTTTGACGTGGTGCATTTGTATATGCAGGTTTGTAGGTTGGCAGTAGATTTGCAAGTTATTCTGACAAAAGTCCCGTTGCTGCTAGTTGTGGTTGCGGTATGGTTGTTTTGCAGGTGGCGAGTCAAGACGGCAAGAAACGGCTTGTGGCATAAGGAAGCGAGAAACTGTGGGTTTATTAACGAACTACCCATTGTGTCCATGGCGTGCGGAAGTATGGGCAAGAAGAAGACTACGTGCATTACGGACATGGCATTGAGTCAGGAAGTGATGTTTCGGCAGGAAGCATTGAACAGACTGCAAAAGTGGGATATGCGCTTTCCGCATTTTCCGTGGATATTGTTCGAATTGGATTTGCGAGCGGCAATGGACAGCGGAAAAGTGTACAACTTGGCAACGGTCAGGCAATGGGTGGACGAAAAGCAAGCGAGTGACGAAAACGGCAATGACGAACTGTGCGGGTACGATTGTGAAAGGTACGGCGTTGTGTTTGACGACAGGTTGAAAGTAGTAGATATATGGACGGCGTTAAGGACGTATGCACAGTTGTATTTTATCTACGTTATTGAAAGCAGTTTAATTGTTAGCAACTACTCTATACGCACGGACAATTTGTTGATGGATGGCGGAAACTTTCCGTTGTGGAACAGTAACTTCTTTCCCGACGGTTACAGAGACAGTCGCTTTGCGCACATTTTGGACTTCGATTTGTTGCGACTCGGAAAGAAGGTGTCGGATAAGGCAAAAGGCTGTTTCGAGTTTGGTGTAATAAACATAACGGAAGTAGGAAAGGAACGTGGAAATAATTTGGAACTAAGGGAAGTAAAGAAAAGCGACGAAGTTGCCAACCAGAAGAACGATATGTTCAATGCATGGCTTAAGATGTGTAGGCATGCGGCGACGGTGGATTATTTTCCGTTCGTAAAGGTGTTTTGTGACGAGCAACGTCCCGAAAGTTGGGGCGCGGACGCACGCGATCTTTGTGATATTATCCAGATAGTGGGCTCGTCGGAACAAGGTATAACTTTGCCGTTTTATACCTTGGAAGAAATGGTGTACGAGTGGGTGGTTAATAAGTTTTTGGCGCTGTATTACGAGCTGAGATATTTAAGGGGAGATAATACCCTGTTGGTATATTTGTTCAAGAAGATTGCCACGTGGGCATTTAGACGGAACATGCGGATGTACAACAAGTACGGGTATTGTGTGGTAAGTATGGAAAAACGTCGCGGCACAATGGACGGAAAAGCGGAAAAGAAGAAGTACTTTTTGATGAACCGCAAGATATATGCCGAACGTGCAAGCACGGACTGTTTCAGCGATTATTTTAATGAGCTTGCAAAGGACAGCACGGTAGGCTTAAACGATTACCCCGAGTATACTTCGGTAAAAGCCACGGTTGCCGAGCTTAAACAACAAAACAGTTATTTCATAAACGCCTTGTATACCGATGATGACGACAGCGGGTAGGAGGTGGTAAAGTGAGTGGGTGAATACAGACAGGCAAAAGTGTACTCCGACGGGGCGCACTATATTGCCATACCCAAGAAACAATATGCGGAAGAAACGATGTTTACGTGGGACTACGTGCCGGACTATGTGCTTGACGAGGACTTTGGCTCTGGTACGTTCTGGAACGGGGATAAAGGAATAACCGAACCGCCGAGCGGCGGAATATCTGCGCCCGAGTTGATGTTCGGTGAGCAGATGGAAATAGCCTTTGGTGACGAAAAAGACGATACGTATGAAGATTTTGACGACATTTTTGCAGAAAATGCCGAGAAAAAGAGAGAAAAGAAGATGACTGTAAAGGATATATTTAACGAACTGTACAAAAACACGAAAGGGATGACGAAAAGCCAAGAGCAAGAGTTTATGCGAGATAATTTGCTGCCGTTTTTCCGAGACGAAGAAACATGCAAGAGTTTTATTTCTGCGCAGTACGAACGCAAGCACCGTAATATGATCTACCGCCGTATACGTATGGCAAGAAAAGCAAACCTGCAAGAATGGAACTATTTTTGCACGTTTACATACAGCGACGAACTGCATACAGAAAAGACATTCAGGAAGAAGCTAAGAAATTGTCTGTCGCTGTTATCCAGTAGAAAAGGATGGAAATACATAGGCGTGTGGGAACGCGCGCCCGAAAGCGGAAGGTTGCATTTTCATGGATTGTTCGGTATACCCGAAGACGCAATGCCGGGGATACTGACGGAAGTAACGGATTACAACACAAGTGCGCACAGGATGCAAACGACGGTGCAAAACACGTATTTTAACGAAAGATTTGGCAGAAGCGATTTCAAAGCGGTAGATACAAATGCAGTGCTGGACGACAGCTTAAGGTACATAATGAAGTACATCGAAAAGAGCGGCGAGCGGATAGTGTACAGCAAAGGTTTGCCGCAGTTTTATGTACTGGACATAAACGAAGAGGACGTAGTGTGTCGCACCGGAATGGAAGACAAGAAACTGTTGCTGTTTGACGACTTTATAGTGTACAAAGACTGTGCGCCGTTAGGCAAGGCGAGTAAAGAGACATTGGCGCAAATGCCCACCGAGAACTAACAATAAGGGCAAAAGTGTAAAGTGAATAGCGGCAAAGAATACCGCACGACGGAAAGCGAAGGTTCGCAAGCGGGTCAGCGGCGAACTTCGCTCCCGTTCGGTGCTTTGCGTTTCGCTGTATGTTTGCCCTATTTGGTTTCGGTGTGCGTGCGCTTGTCTTTGGCGCCGCGCAGCGGCGCCACTTGTATAAAAGACAAGCGCACGCACCATCGTCACAACCCCAACTTTGTTATATTCCTGACTGTGTAAGAAAAAGGACGGTAGAAGCTCGTCCGAAGGAGGAAATACTGAAAACTGAACGACAAATACGCTTCGAGTTAAGCGTCATAAAGTGGTACTACACGCAAATTGCCCAAGGAAAAACCAACGTGAAAGTGTCCGACAGCCGCCTGCCAAACTTTCCGCAACTGCTTGCCGACTACAACGCCGCAATCCAAACTGCCCCTCGCCCCGTGCAACGTTTGTGGCAGGATATGTATCTATCCGGCACTAACCCCACACAAAAACAACTCGCCAAACAGTGGTGCGTCACGGAAAAGTATGTGCAGATACTCAACACGCGGTTGGTGAAGTGTATATACGAGAATGAAGTATAGGTTCTGTAAGTCTTTGTAAGGGCTGTTTAATTTATCCTTGCAATACGCTCATGAATTATTGTTGAGTGTGAAGTGCAAAATATATTTAAGTATATATAGTTATGACTGTAATTACCATAAAGCGCAACTATTTATGTGTATAGTTAAAATTGTATATAATTATTGTACTAACTAAGTATATATCGTGCGAGGAACAAAACTTATGGATGTTAGACAAAAAATTAAAGTCTTAATGGAACAAAAGCATATGACGATATATGCTCTCGCACAGAAATCCGATTTAACCACAGCTTGCATACAAAATTGGTACAGTGCAAGAAACTATTTGCCCAGTGTAGATGCATTGGAAAAGGTTTGTGGCGCATTAGGCATTACAATGTCCGAGTTATTTTGCGAAGACGAACAGGAAATGATGGCGGTAAACGAAGAACAAAGAGAATTGCTCAATTTGTGGCAAGTACTTTCCGCCGATAAACGAGAGATTTTGCTTAAACTAATTAAAACGATGACGGACTAATTGTTCTCGTACAAAAGAAGGCTCAATAATGGATGCTCCTGAATTTAATTTCATAATTAGACATTTGCACAAAGAAGGGAATTTAGCTAAATTATTCAATCGGGTTTGATAGAATAGTTTTTGTTAGATGTAAATGAAAGAGATGGTATCGAGCATATAATGAGCGTGTTTATAAATGGCAAATGATAAATGCTGACAGATGAGGCTTGTGGATGTCGCAGTACAAAAGGATTGTAAATAAATTATTGCTACATATAAAAAGTGGTGATAAAGAAAAGATTAATGATTTATTCAAAGACGTTTGACCACATAAAAATAATTGCAATTACAAATTTATTTAATAAAAATGATTACGAGGATGTTGTAGAGGAATCATTTCTACGCATCATTAAATACATAGGTTCATTTAATCATCTAAAAGACGGGTATAACTGGATATGCAAGATTGTGGAAAATGTTGCTAAAGATTTTAATCGTGAAAATCAAAATTTTCAAAGCAATTGCGAAGTTTTGTCCGATGTAAGTTATTTCAATGATGATATCGCTAAAATATTGATTAATGATGCCGTTGTTAGAATCATTTGTGGTTGTAGTGCACAAGATAGAACGTTTTTCTATCTTCGGTTTTATGCAGATTTGTCATATGGTGAAATTGCCAGAAGAATGAATTGTTCTAAATCTTACGTTCATAAGAGAGTTGAAATTGTATGTAAGAGGATAGAAAACGAATTTGAAAGAAATTGTTAAAGGAGAATAACGATGATGAGGAAGACTACATTAAAAACTTTTTGTGCCATTTTATGTGTTGTGTTGATTGCTACATTGGTTAGTGTAGATACGGCAAATGCAAATACAGAGGAAATTCGGTATGCTGATTTTGCTACTGTAATAGCGTCGCAATCAACAACGGAAAATATTACATATACAAATAAGTCAACAACTACTAAGGAAACAGTAAAGGGTGTTCCTAAGTATAGGCCACTTGGTGAACTTGAAAACTCTTGTGGTGCAACCGCAGGCTCGATTGTGGTCGGATTTTACGATAAATATTTTGAAAACTTGATTCCGAACTATACCACGTATGTTTCTTCCGGCACTTACAAGGGTAGAGACTCAGTATATATTCCTGCTTTGATGAGAGAGTTGTATACGCTGATGCGCACAAACGTTGATGATGTGGGCGTTAGTATGAGTGATTGTCTTGATGGACTTAAAACTTACATAAACGGCAAAGGGTATAGTGTAAATTATAATAGTGTTAAAGGGTTGATAAAGGTCAATGAGTCGAAGTTTACAAAGGCTATTGAAAATAATCACCCGCTACTGCTGTTTTGCACAAAGATGGATTTGTACTCATTCTCAACAAGTGGCAATACCGATACGTTGGTGTGCACAACTTATGACGGGGCACATGTATGTGTTGCATACGGATTTTTTGAAGTAAATTATTATAACAGCAACGGATTGTTCCGTACCGACAAGTATGCGCATGTAGCAACAGGAATAAGTCAAAACAGTGGTTATTTGAAATTAAGCTCTACCGATTGGTGTGTTGATGCTTACGAGGTAACGATATCTTAGGAGTATTATTATGGGCAAGGAACAAGATGTTCATTTCCTAATCGAAAATCAAGGTACGGAAGAAAAAGAAATCTGTTTGGAACGATTGAATGAACGGATGTCACAGGAATTGGATGCTAAATCGGGCAAAACAACAGTAAAAAAATCGGCAAGGCCTTTTCTTAAATGTGCGTTGATATGTATTGCCATTGCGGTGATAGTTACTCTTGGCATTACGTTGCCTATTGTTTTGCACAGTGACGATGCAAGTTCAATAAGATTTTGCACTAATGCAGACTACTATACCGTGGACTCAGACTTGACTCTCAAGGAATATGCTACAAGTCATCCATCAAAGATGTTGTATTTGAATGGCGAACTTGGCTTCGAACATGTTTTGAGCCAGCATTACAAACTGAAAGATAACGATGAAACGATATGTATTTATGAAGAGAGTATATCTGAAGAAAATACCGTATACATCTATATTGTAAAAGAGAATTATGAAATGGATTTCTTGGAACATTTCAAAACGCTTTGCAATAATGAATTAGATATAAATTCTGTGAGTGTAATGTGGGGTAAAGAAATTTCTACCATTTATGCAAGGTTTAAGTATGAGGGATTAGACTATTTTCTGCAGATTGACGAAGCGGATTCTGCAGACACTGTTGAAAATGTTGTAAATGATTTGTTGGCTTCTGCAAACAATTAGTTAATCTTAAAATTAAATAAGTTAAAAATAGGGTTAGATAAAAATCTAACTCTATTTTTTTATTTTCAGGTGAACGTTTGCCGATTTCTGAAGTATATATTATAGGAAATTCAAACCGGTTGGTGAATTTTGCGTTTACTATTCAAACTTTACAACTTTCAAAAGGAGGATTATTAAATGCATTTAGCCTGATATGTAGCATTATTTTAGTTTTACTGTAAGGGAGAAAAATATGAACAAAAGAAAAACTTCGCTCGATCACGTTTGGGCAGAATTTATCAAGGGCGACAGATGTGCAGAGATATTTCTAATGGAAATCTATATGCACTACGCTAAAATTGATTTGGAAACAGGTGAAAACTTAGCAGTAGTGTTCAAAGAATTGTACTTAAGTAAAGAGAAATTGAGTTATGATGAAATTTCGTATAAATACAGCATAGCCCTGTCTACATTGCAAAGATATAGAAAAAGATTTAATGACTTCGCAGAAAAAATGTTGTTAAGGTGAGCGCCAGCGCGGTGAATTGTCAAACTAAGTGCAACACTTAGAAAGAAAATAGT
>UMHM01030653.1_pt1 | contig 53223 bp, 57 predicted proteins | sample 1965501 | NCBI WGS metagenome assembly UMHM01 (sample SAMEA4836095, study PRJEB28245) | human gut metagenome | biome: gut microbiome; material: fecal sample | place: Denmark | collected 2008
ATCACAGATAACGTGGATGTATTATATCATCAACTTGAATCAAGTCTTTTCGAGAGAAATCGAAAGCAAATCGGTTTATATTTTTAATATTTTTTACGTCGTCCATTGCAACATAATATATATTTTCATTATTCTCAACCTGAAGCACTTTAAGATTGCCTATGGATAAATCCCAACCTATGGTTTCACATATAATGCAACTTTCTTCATTAACCTCGGACAAGTCGTATGCGAGACCAAACAAAAGTATTTTACATTCATATTTACAACCGATTTTCATAAACCAGAAATCCTTCTGATTATCATGACGAAGTCTGAAGGCTCTACCCCAAAATCTGTGTAAACCACAAACGTGCATTAAGTGAAATCAGTAAGCTCAGTTAACATTTTGATTAATCCAGAGCTTATTCATAGTAACACAAATCAATTGAGTTGTCAATAGGAATTGCTGTTGAAGCGGAGGGCGAAGCCCGGAACGGAAACAGCAGTTCCGGCGCGGCGGTCATTCGGGAATGCGTCCGCTATAGTACAGTGCGAGCTGAGGGTATATCTGCGCCCAGTCCTGCCGGCGGCCAGTCCACTTTTTGGTGATGTCCAGCATGGCGAGATATAGCATCTTGAACAGGCTGTCATCTGTCGGGAAAACAGCCTTGGATTTAGTCACCTTACGCAACTGACGGTTGAAACCCTCAATGGCATTAGTCGTATAAATGAGCCGCCGAACCTCTTCCGGAAACTTGAAATATGTGCTGAGATTTGCCCAGTTTTCCCGCCATGATTTTGAAATCTTGGGGTATTTTTTATCCCAAACAGCAGCGAAATCGTCCAGGGCAGCCAGCGCGGACTGCTCGTCAACAGCCTGATAAACCCGCTTCAGATCTGCCATCAGAGCCTTTATATCCTTGTAAGAAACGTATTTGCTGGAGTTCCTGAGCTGGTGAATTATACAATTCTGAATGTCAGTTTTCGGGAACACAGCCGCTATCGCCTCGCTTAACCCTGTGAGGTTATCTGTGCAGGCAATGAGAATATCCTCAACCTTTCGATTTTTCAGATTATTCAGCACGGAAGTCCAGAATTTCGCGCTTTCATTCTCGCCGACCCACATTCCGAGCACAGATTTCCTGCCTTCGAGATTGACACCTATCGCTATGTAAACAGCTTTTTCACTATCTGACCTTCACCGCGAACATGATAATGAATGGCGACCATGAACACTACAGCATACACGCTTTCAAGCGGTCTCTGCTGCCATTCCCGCGCCTCGGGAAGTATTTTGTCAGTTATACGGCTGACCGTTGTGTCCGAGATGTTCATGCCGTAAATATCCTTAATATGAGCCTGTATATCCGATGTTGTCATTCCCTTGGCGTACATCGAGACTATCTTGCTTTCAATTGTTGTTGAAATGCTGGTTTGGTTTTTGGGTAGGATCCTCGGTTCAAACTCGCCGTTTCGGTCACGCGGGATATTGACGTCTATCTTTCCCGCGCTTGTTTTCAGGGTTTTCCGGCTATGACCGTTTCTGCTGTTTGTTGTTCCCGATTCGGTTCTGGCAGTATGGTCGTATCTCCCATAACCCAATGTTTCTTCTAGCTCTGCGTCGAGACTGCCCTCCAGGAACTCCGCTATCGTTTCCTTGAACAGTCTCTGGATATCTTCCATCCCAGTAACATTCGCGTTGCTCAGCAGCTCTCGGATCAGCTTTCGTCTTGCCTCTTCCTCAGGTGTTCTTTTTCTGCCCATTTCTTTTTCCTCCATTCGTTTGCTTTTATTATACACTGTTTATGGAGTTTACACAAGATTTGGGGTGGTCTCGGTCTGAATCATCAAAACATAGTTCCACCTTTCCAGTTTCGCAGTTTTCTAATTTAACATGCCTTGTCATTATTCCGTCTGATGCAAATAACAATTTGTGCATATATCCATCTCCTTATATAATTTTGTTGCCCAATAAAATGCTTTAAACATCAGGTTGTCGGATAAAAAGAAACGATAAACCCATTAGTACCATAAGCCACCTCGTACTTTTTGCCGTCAAAAAGATATTTTGCCCACAAACCTTTTCTACCCGACTTTAGTATCTTTGAGCCTGTATCAATCGGAGTTCATTGTTACACAGGGTTCGCAATATACCTCGAATGAGTTCACGGATTATTGTTCAGCTCATAATGTAACTCAGAGCATGAGCCGTGCCGGTTGTCCTTACGATAACGCCCCGATGGAGCGTTACTTCAACACCTTGAAAAGCGAACTTATCTATCAGCATTCATATAGTTCAGAAGATAAGCTATTTGCTGATATTGATGATTACGTCCTGCTTTGGTACAATTCCGTCAGACCTCACTCTTTTAACAACGGTCTTACCCCTTAGCAGAAACGCTTGGCTTGATCTTTTGGGGGAAGGTGTTACAATTTTGCTTGACAAGAACAGTCAGGCTCTTTGCGAGGTTTTCAGCCACAGTGGAGCCTGCTTTCGTTAAATTGTGTTGGAAAAGCCCATTAAACAAGGACTTTCGGAAAAAAACGGACGCCGATTGAGATACGCATTGTATCGAAATCGGCGTCCTGTTATGTGAGATTGTGACTTTATAGATTTGTTAGCTTCGGGCAAAAAATCCGCCCCTAGAACAATCTAAGGGCGAAATAGGGTGCAGCGTCACGCTGCTGTGTAATTGTGACTTTACGGATTTGTCCCTCTCGGGCAAAAAAATCGCTACTAGAACATTCTAGGAGCGATAAAGGGATTATTGCAAACTATGCAGTTGGAACACCCGCGGATTTTCCTCCTAAAATTTTCCCTCGGAAAATTTTGGGAGGGAAAACGCAGAAGAGGACGGTTCTTTGAACCGTCCTCAAGTGGTGCAGGTGACGGGACTTGAACCCACACGACCTCGCGATCACTAGCACCTGAAGCTAGCGCGTCTGCCAATTCCGCCACACCTGCATATTATCATTCAAAATCGCTTTTGAACAGTAATATTATACCACAACCACAGCGTTTTGTCAAGGGGTATTTTGAAAAAACTATTCACATTTTGTCTTGTTTCATGGCAAAGCCGGTTTCTGCATTTTAACCGTGCTTTCCGTTTTTCGGCGAGGAACGCAGGCATATCTGTTGAGCGTTCAACAATCTTATTCCCGCACGCCATAAACATCGGAGTAGAGCAGCCGCTTTACGTCGCGGAAATCGTCCTCGGAAAGCGGCTCGCCGAGCGACATTATCTTCAGTTCGACGGGATTTCCGTCATTGCGGTAGGGCGGCTGGAGGTAGAAATAGCCGTTGAGGACAAAACCGAGCCTGTTGTAGAAGCCAACTCGCCGCGCGGCAATTTCGCCGAGCGAGGGCGGCTCGGCTTCCAGAACAATTCTGCGCCCGTAAAACCGCTCGCAGAACCGTTTTATCATCTCCGCGCCAAGCCCTTTCCCGCGAAGTTCACGGGCGATGGCAAAGTGTTCGATGTAAACGCAGCCCAAAAGCTGCCAGAATGTGATAAACCCGATAACAGCGCCGTTTTCCGAGGCAGTCATCACGCCGAAAGCGGGATTTTCCGCAGCCTTTCGCTGCGCTTCTCGGTCGCGGCGCTCGTCGTCGGGGAATGAATATTCCATAATCTCATAAAGCTCCGAGAATATTCTCTCGGACATTTTGTTCTCATTTCCGAATATATTATACGTCATTTTTTCTCCTTGTCAGCAGTTTGAGCCGGTTTCTCCGTTCAAAATTCTCTCAACCTCGCGCTGAACCTCGTAGTAATCGTAACCCGCTTCGGTAAGCCGAATTCTGCGTTCCTCGCCGTTGCCCCAATCTCCGCGTATAACCTCAAGCGCAACCTCTGTTATCGGCTTGAGCGGGGAAGTCGGGCCTCCAAAGCCGTTTAAACCAGCATTTTTGATGATTTCGGGATAGTTGATGTAGCAGTAATCCTTGTCGACAATCGTCGGGACGCCGCTTACAGAGCCGCTTCCCGTGTACTGCCAGATGCCGTAGTTTCCGCTGTAATTCAGCCTGTCGCCGTATTCCGCAATCCACAGCGCGTAAGCGTTCGCAACTTCGGGCGTGATGTAAGTCTGAACAAAAAATCTCGCCATATACAAACCTGTGAAAAATCCGCCGTTTTGCAGTGTATTGCAGAAATTCCGCACCAGTTCCGAGCAGAAATTTCTGCCCTTTGAGAACTGAAACGGTTCTTCCACGTCATAGAATATCGGAAGCTCGAACTGCTTTCCCGCGATAACGTTCATACAAGCCGTTGCCTCGTCAAACGCACCGCTTATGCTGTCCGCGTAGCTGTACCAGTACGCTCCGACAAACAGCCCCGCAGCCTTTGCCGCGGCGTAGTTCCTCTCGAAAAATCTGTCCGTGTTCACGGCGCTGTTTCCCCAGCCCGCGCGGATTATCACAAACTCGTTTCCCGCCTGTTTAACCTGCTCGAAGTCGATTTCGCCCTGATAAGACGATACGTCAATGCCTTTTATCATAAAAAACCTCCTCAAATATAATGGCTTTTTCATTATATGTCAAGGAGGTTTTTTCTGTTAATTGAAAATAACTTATCTTCTCGCTGCGCCGAGCTTTTCCGCAAGACGCGCGGTTATTTTCTCCATTTCCGCGTCAGCCTGCTCATCGGTAACGTCCGCGTTATCCGCGAAAGTTATTGAGAACGAAAGGCTCTTCTTGCCGAAACCGAGCTTTTCATTCTCATAGTGGTCAAACAGAACAACATCGCAAACCTTGCCGCTTGCCGCTCTGATTTCGTCCTCAACCTCAACGCAGAGCGTTTTCTTGTCGAGTGTAAGCGACAAATCGCGCTTGATTTTCGCGAAGCCGCTTGCCGCCGTATACTTGATTTCCTTCTTGTAAAGGCGCTGAATTGCGCTGTAATCGAGTTCCGCAAGTATGATGTTCAAATCGGACTTTTTGCCCTCGGCAACGTTCAGATTGTCGATAACCTCGTATCTCAGCTTTCCGAGAACGCCGATATTCACGCCCTCGCAGAAGATTTCCGCGGTAATTCCGGGGTGAAGCCAGCTTCTTTCGCCGCGTTCAAAGCGGAGCGTAAGCCCGTTTGCCGCCGCAAACGCCTCGATTTCAGCCTTAACCGTGAAGAAGTTCTCGTTTGCTCCGTAAGCGCCGAGGCAGAGGATTTTGCGCTCCTCGGGGGCTTCCGTAAGCGGGAGCGATTTCGGCAGGTAGATGTTCGCAAGCTCGAAGAAACGTCCCTCGGAACGGTCGTTTTTCACGTTGTCCGCGATTACGTTTATCATACAAGGCGACATAACCGTTCTCATAATCGAGAGATTGTCCGTAATAGGATTGAGCAGCTCGATTGCCTTTCTTTCGGGCGCGTTTTCGGGCAGCATAATCATATCAAGCTCGCGCTTCGAGTACATCGCGAGCGTCTGTATCTCGTAAAATCCGCAGGTGCAGAAGAATTTCTTTGCCGCAAGCTCCTTTGTCTGGAGATAATTCAGTCCGCCGCCCGTAACCTCGGCGGTCTTGAGGAACGTCGGGATAACGTGCTCATAGCCGTATTCGCGGATAACCTCTTCCGCGATATCCTGATAATTCTCAACGTCCTCGCGATAGCGCGGAACGGTGATTTCAAGCGCTGTACCGTTCTCGTTTACTCCGAACGCGAGCGCTTTCAGAATGTTTACAATCTCGCTCTGCGGAACCTCAATTCCGAGAACGGAATTTACCTTTTCAACGGTAACGGAGAACGTTCTCGGAGCGGTGTTTTCGCCTGCGGAAACGTCGAAGTGAGAAGCGCCGATTTTCGCCGCGCCGAGCTTTTCCGCAAGGCTGAGCGCGCTCGCCATTCCCATTTCAACGCCGTATTCGTCGACGCCCTTTTCAAAGCGCCCCGCAGCGTCCGTGTGAAGTCCGAGCGCGCGCGAAGTCTTTCTTACGTTATCGCGGCGGAATTTTGCGGCTTCAAGAAGAATTTCGCTTGTCGTGGGCTGAATTTCGGAGTTGAGTCCGCCCATAATTCCCGCGAGTCCAACGCCCTTTTTCTTGTCGCAGATGAGCAGATTTTCGCTTGTGAGAACGCGCTCTTTTTCATCGAGAGTTGTGATTTTCTCGCCGTTTTCCGCGCGTCTTACAACAATCGACTTGCCGTCGAGCGTATCGAGGTCGTAAGCGTGCATAGGCTGACCGATTTCAAGCAGAACGTAGTTCGTGATGTCAACAATAGCGTCAATCGCGCCGAAACCGCATACGGAAAGGCGGCGCTTCAGCCACTGCGGGCTTTCAAAGTGCTTCACGTCATAGATATAGTGACCGAGATAGCGCGGGCAGAGGTCCTTTGCGATAACGTCGACCGAGATTTCGCTTTCGGTTTTATCGGTGCAGGCGTAGCTGTAATCAGTCTCTTTAAGCGGCTTTCTGAGGAACGCGGCAACCTCGCGCGCAATTCCCAGAACGGACTGACAATCGGGTCTGTTCGCGGTAATCGAGATATCGAAAACGTAGTCGTCCAGACCGAGATATTTCACGATATCTTCGCCTATGGGCGCGTCCTCGGGGAGAATGAGAATACCGTTTACCGAAGCGCCTTTAATCCAGTTGTCGTCAATTCCAAGCTCGCCGCCCGAACAGAGCATTCCATAGCTCATCATATCCTTCATCTTGCGCGGCTGAATTTCAAGACCGCCGGGAAGCTTTGCTCCGACAACGGCTGCGGGAACCTTCGCGCCCTTGAAAACATTGTCCGCGCCCGTGAGAATGAGGTTGTCCTCGCCGTAAGAGCCGCAGTTTACATGGCAGATATAGAGGTGCGTTCCCTCGTATTTCTCAATGGAAGTAACCTCGCCGACAACGATTTTTTCGATATCCTTGCCGAGGTAAATCGTTTCCTCAACCTCAAATCCCGCTCCGAAGAGCTTTTCCACGAGCTTTTCCGTGGAAATATCTATATCAACGTATTCTTCAAGCCAGCTTTTTAATATCTTCATCGAAATTCCTCCTTACGCCTTGAATTGCTCCAAGAAATCCATCTCATTGCGGAAAAGAACGCCCATATTTGAAATGCCGTATTTCAGCATGGTGATGCGCTCTATGCCTATTCCGAACGCAAGTCCCGAATAAACCTCGCTGTCAATTCCGCAGTTTTCAAGAACTTTCTTGTTCACAACGCCGCCGCCGAGAACTTCAATCCAGCCCGTGCCCTTGCACAGCGAGCAGCCCTTGCCGCCGCACTCGAAGCAGGATACGTCGACTTCAACGGAAGGCTCGGTGAATGGGAAATAGGACGGGCGCAGGCGCGTTTTTACGCCGCTTCCGAATATCTCCTGAACGAACTTGTCTAACATTCCCTGCAAGTCGCAGAGCGTAATTCCCTTGTCAACGACAAGACCCTCCATCTGCGAGAACATCGGAGAATGAGTAGCGTCGCTGTCCGAGCGGAAAACCTTTCCCGGAACGAGAACCTTGATAGGCGGCTTTTTCGCGTCCATTGTGCGGATTTGACCGGGGGAGGTGTGCGTTCTGAGAAGCAAATCCTCCGTCAGCCAGAAAGTATCCTGCATATCGCGCGAGGGGTGGTCTTTAAGCACATTGAGGCGCGTGAAATTGTGGTCGTCGTCCTCAATTTCGGGTCCCTCGAATATCTCAAATCCCATTCCCGCGAAAACGTCAATCATTTGGTTCTTTATGAGGGTAATCGGGTGAAGATTGCCCGGAGCGCGTCTGAGAGCGGGCAGCGTCACATCGACCGTTTCCTTTTCATAGCGCGCCTGAAGCTCAAGCTTCTTGATTTCCTCCTGCTTGCGGCGGTAAAGCTCCTGCGCCCACTCGCGAACCTCGTTCACGGCTTTTCCGAAAAGCGGTTTTTCCTCGGGCGCAACGCTCTTCATTTCTTTCATCAGCCCCTGAATAACGCCCGCTTTTCCGAGATAATTCTGCCAGAACTCGGAAAGGGAAGCGCCGTCCTTAACTTCGCCGATTTTTGCCTTGACCTGTTCCTTGATTTCACTGAAATCTTTCATAAAACTTCTCCTTTCGGTATTTTGCAATAAAAAGCCCCGACCTTTACAAATACGCTAAACGCTTTGCTTATGGTCGGGACGAAAAATTTCCGCGGTACCACCCGTTTTCGGAGAAAACTCCGCTCTCAAAAAGCCTTTTCGCGGCGAACGTCCCGCTTAGTTCCTCGCGGGCGGCTCCGGCGCTGAAATTCGTGGATTATCTTGGCGGGGCGCTCGCAGCCGTTGACGCCCTTCTCTGAACCGAAAAATAACCCTCTACTTACACGCTTTCACAGCCTTATTGACAATTATAGCACTTTTTTTGCCTTTTGTCAAGCGGTTTTCCTAAACACGGCGAACGCTTTTGGAATATTATTCGCGATACGAAAAAAACGGCGCAGCGTTAGCGTTTTCCGTTATATCGCTTGAAAACCTTGATTTCGCTGTTGTTTGACCGATAAACGGGAATTTGACGCTCTAATGCTATTAAACCCAATCAATAGCATTCTTTACAAGTTTGACAAATGGTTCACAGGTCAGATTTTGGGTAGAGTGTGCAGGAACGATACAGCAGATTTTTCCCTTGCCATAGGTGTGAATCCATACAGCAGGCTGAACGCCGTTCTTTGAAACGGTTTCTGCAAGAATCGTTGTATCAGCATTCGGAATCATTTCCATTACATAATGTTCGTCAAAATCAGGGAATGTGAATTTTCCAATGCCTTCAATAATCGGATGTTCTGCTATCGGTTTTACAGTAAGCGGACATTGTTCGGGATGAGTGATAAAGTTACTTCTTATAACATTTGTAAGGATTGCGTGATTTTCTGTGTAATCAGTAAGTGATGCGTGAAGCATAATCGTTCCCATACCATTCTGAACATCATTCAGAAATTTCTCCGTCCATTTTTCATCACACCAGATTGGAGTAGGAATCTGATCATTTTCAATAGGATCTTTGAAAGACAAAAACAAATCAAACTGCCCGTTGAAATAATCATTTGGGTTCTTTGTGAATGTTACTTCATAATCTGCGTTAAACAGATAGTCCATCATAGGCTTGATGGAATCATCGTGATGCCAGTAATCGTGTACCAAAACAAATACTTTTTTACTCATAAGTTATACGTCCTTTCAACACCGTTTTATGGCTACGTTTTTGTGAATTCTCGTTTTTTAGATGGCGTTAAATTCCGATTTGTAGGGCAGACCAACTGCCTTATAAACTTAATTATACCACGCGTTCGCACTTCTGTCAATAATTTTCCAATACAATCACCATTGGACTAACATCGCATACTACAAAAAAAGAGCCTTGCGGCTCATAAATTAAAAGGAGCAGCCGCGGCGGTTGCTCCTTTAGCGTGTTAAACTGCTTGATAAACGGGAATTTTACATTTCCCTACAACTCTTATCATTTAATCCACAACCGGTTAATTTAAGCTGTGAAAATCTTTTCACTCGATTTTCTTTAGGGAACCTTTAAAAACCGGAACACAAGCAGATTTTTAGATGTGACCTTTATAAAACCCGCGTTTTCCAAAGCAGCCGCGAACCCTTGTAAACACACGCGATTTCGCCTTTTTTCTTAAGATATGCAAGCAGGCTTCTTGTTGTGTGACCGATAAGTTCGTACTGCGTGAGATACAGCTTGATGTGAAAAGCGCTGAAAATCTTTTCAAGAAGTCCGTCAATCGTAATTCCGTCCGCGCAGAAGCGCTTGATTTCCTCAAGAACGAACATAATATTCCCGATATTCCCGTCGACAAGCGGCTTTATGTCCGTGCGGGGTTTATCGTGAGCGGGAATAAACAGCTTCCCGTCAAGCTTTTTCAGCTTTTCGAGCGATTTGAGGTGTTCTTCGGCGTCGTGTATAAAAGCGATTTTGTACTTTTCGAGAATATGCTCCCCGACAACTCCGTCCGCGCAGAACCACACGCCGTCGCTTGTCCCGAAAGCAGCCTGCTCGAAGTCGTGACCGTCGATGTGAATATACCGCAGACCGCTTGGAAGCGCGCTTTCCGTGAGCTTTTCGCACTCGCACGGCTCGCTCATAATCACTCTTGGACGCATTTCCTCGGTCGGATAGCCCCCAAACAGCGTTACGGGCGTGAGCGCAGGATATTCGACAAGCGCCGCGCAGACTCCCGGCGCGTAGACCGTGCAGCCTGTTTTTCGCCGCAGAAACGCCGCGCCTCCGATATGGTCAGCGTGGGAGTGCGTCAGAAACACCTTTTCAAGCTTCAATCCGCGTTCTTCAACAAGCGAAAGCGCCTTTTCGGCGGAAGCTCGGTCGCCGCCGCTGTCGATAAAACAGCATTTCCCGCCGTATTCAAACACTCCTACATTCGCGAACGAATCAATATAAAAGGTATGCCCGCCGACTTGGTTGAGTTTGCTCATCAGAACAGTCCGAGCGCCTTTATCAGACCGCCGAGCATCGGCTCGAATTTCACGCCGTACCAGTGTTCCGCGTCGCCCGAAGTGTTTTCAATGCACGAAAGCGTGTAATCAGCGGCGATTTTTGCCGCTTCAACCGCAGTTTTGCCGTTTTCAATAGCGCCGGTGAACGCCGAAGCGTAGACGTCGCCCGTGCCGTGGAAGCCGCCGGAAATCTTCTTGTGCTCGTAATACGAGTACTTGTTGCAGTCGTAAACCGCAACGCCTGTCGTTTCGGGCTTGAAGCTTACTCCTGTGAGAATAATCGTTTTCGCGCCGCTTTTCGTCAGTTTTCCGATAATTTCGTCAATATAATTGATATCGTAGCTTTCGCGGTATTCCGTTCCGGTAAGCAGGCACGCTTCCGTGATATTCGGGAGAATGACGTCCGCTCTGAACGCAAGCTTCTTCATCGCCTCGACAAAATTCGCGTCAAAACCCGCGTAAAGCTTGCCGTTATCAGCCATCGCGGGGTCGCAGACGAGCTTTCCGCCATCTCTGAGATTGCTTTTCACGATGTCGAGAACATAGTCAATCTGTTTCGCAGAGCCGAGATATCCCGTGTAAACAGCCGAGAAATCGAGCTTTTCCGTAACCCAGCGCTCGCGGATTTTCGGCATTTCCTCGGTGAGGTCGGCGAACGTCCAGCCCGAAAAGCCGCCCGTATGGTTCGAGAGAACGGCGGACGGGAGAATAGCCGTTTCGATTCCGCATGCGGATAAAATGGGAAGCGCAACGGTAAGCGAGCACTGTCCCACGCAGGAAATGTCCTGTATCGTCAGAATTCTTTTTATACTCATAAAAAATCTCCTTTCAATGTTTCGAGATTAATTATACCACATATTTCCGCAAAAATCAAGAAATTTAATAAAAAATTGCAAAAACTACTTGACAAACGAAAAAAAGTGGTGTATAATAACAAAGTCAAAAGCAGAGTAAACGCTCTCACCCGCCGACAACGGTGCAACGGGAAACGGAAAATCGGATTACGGCGCAAACCGTGAAAAGATGATGTCCCGAAACGGTGCATATCGGAATACAGTCGCGCGCGGTAGTTTAATGTAAATAAGCTTTCGGGCTTGTTATATGTTAAGCGTGAGCTGCGTGCTCGCGCTTATTTTATTTATTGCTTCACTTTAATGGAAGGGCGGTGCTTTAAAATCGCAACGAAAGAACAGCTCATCAACGAGGATATCCGCGAAAAGGAAATACGCGTTATTTCCGCGGACGGAGAACAGCTCGGCATTATGTCGTCGGCTGAGGCTCTCGAGAAGGCTTATAACGCCGATTTGGACTTGGTTATGATATCTCCCACGGCAAAGCCGCCGGTGTGCCGTATTATGGATTACGGAAAATATCGGTTCGAGCAGACGAAGCGCGAGAAAGAAGCCAAGAAAAACCAGAAAACAGCCGATGTTAAGGAAATCAAGATGTCGCTCAATATCGACACAAACGATTTCAATATCAAGGTGAAGAACGCGATTAAGTTTCTTCAGAACGGCGATAAGGTTAAGGTTACCGTGCGTTTCAGGAGAATGAGAGAGCTTACTCACGTTAATCTCGGCGAAGAATTGATGAAGAAGTTTATGGACGCGGTTTCGGAGTACGGCGGCTCGGATAAGCCCTCGAAGCTTGAGGGAAGAAACTATGCCGTTGTATTAAGCCCGAAAAAGTGACGGCAGTTAAAAGGTAAACAAAGAGTTGCCCGCATATGGCAGACGCAGGCGCGGGAGACTCCGTAAATTAAGGAGGAACATAAATATGCCTAAGATTAAGACACACAGCGGCGCTAAAAAGCGCTTCAAGCTGACCGGTACAGGTAAGGTTAAGATGCAGCACTGCGGCAAGCGCCACATTCTCACCAAAAAGACCACCAAGCGCAAAAGAGGTCTGAGAAACGGCGCATACGCTGACAGCACCAATCTCGCACAGGCTAAGAGCCTTATTCCGTACAAATAATAGAACGCGCTTTTGCGTTGTTTGAAAAGCTTGAATTTAGGAGGATAAAGAAATGGCAAGAGTAAAAGGCGCGCTCGCCACAAGAAAAAGAAGAAACAAGACCCTGAAGCTCGCCAAGGGCTACTGGGGAGGCAAGAGCAGACTGTTCAAGACCGCGAAGGAAGCGGTTATGAAGTCCGGACAGTATGCATATGTTGGAAGAAGACTCAAGAAGAGAGATTTCAGACGTCTTTGGATTACGAGAATTTCGGCTGCCTGCAAGATGAACGGAATGAATTATTCCTCGTTTATGAACGGTCTTAAGAAGGCGAACATCACGCTTAACAGAAAGATGCTTTCCGAAATCGCTGTTAACGACGCGGCAGGCTTTACCGCTCTCACAGAGAAGGCAAAGGCGGCGCTTTAATTGAAGGAATTTTCTCACGCCTGCACGCGGGCGTGAGATTTTCGCTATGTAGGGGCAGTTTTCGGGCTTGAACGGAAGCGGGAAAAATCTTGCGGAGGAGCGTTTTATGGAGGAAATTTCATCAAGGAAAAATCAATATGCGCGCCTGCTGCGGGAACTTTCGGGGAGCGCGGAAAAACGCCGTGAAAGCGGACTTTTCGCGGTTGAGGGCGACCATTTGTGCGGAGAAGCCGCCGCGCTCGGTCTTGAAGCCGAGGTTTTTCTGTACACGCAAAAGGCTGCCGAAAAGTATCCGAAAACGGTCGAAACCGCGCTGAAAACGGCGAAAAAGAGCTTTGTCATAAGCGAGGAGGTTTCGGAATATATTTCCGATACAAAAGCGCCGCAGGGACTTTTCGCGGCTGTTGGGAAGCGGGTTTGCGCGATATCCGAAAATGCGCGGAAAATCGTCGTTCTGGACGGCGTTCAGGACCCCGGAAACGTCGGCACGGTTATCAGAACAGCCGAAGCGCTCGGGTTTGACGGAGTTGTGTTTACGGGGAAATGCGCGGACGCTTTCTCGCCGAAAACGCTCAGAGCGTCGATGGGAAGCGCGCTCAGAATGCCGCTCGGTTACGCGGACGCCGATAATTTGCGCGAAAAATTTGCGGGATTTACGTTTTGCGCGGCGATGCTCGATGAAAGCGCGAAGCGGCTCGGCGAAACGGCTTTCCCCGAAAAAACAGGCGTTGTTATCGGGAGCGAGGGAAGCGGTGTGTCAAAAGAAATCGCGGGTTGCTGCGATGAAAAGGTGTATATCCCGATAAACGGCGCGGAGAGCCTCAATGCGGCTGCGGCTGCGGCGATTATTCTCTGGGAGGTTTCCCGAAAAAAATGAATCTCTTTGTTTATTTCTCCGCGTGAGCTTATCGCGGTGCAATAAACAAGGGCTTTTAAGGAGAGTTTATTTTGTCTGATTTAGTTATACTCGAATCGCCTTCCAAGGCGAAAACCGTTAAAAAATATCTCGGCGCGGGCTATGAAGTAATCGCGTCAACCGGTCATATTATAGATTTGCCGAAGTCGAAGCTCGGCGTTGACGTTGAACATAATTTCGAGCCGCAGTACGTCAATATGAAGGATAAGGCGGAGATTATCAAAGAACTGAAAAAGCGCGCGAAAGAGTGCGATACCGTTTACCTCGCAACCGACCCGGACCGCGAGGGAGAAGCAATCGCGTGGCATTTGTCGCATTTGCTCAATATCGACGAAAAGAAGCCCGTGCGCGTTACGTTCAATGAAATTACAAAAACGGGCGTGCAGTATGGAATGAGCCACCCGCGCACCATAAACGACGATATCGTAAACGCGCAGCAGACTCGCAGAATACTTGACAGAATCGTCGGATACAAGCTTTCTCCGTTCCTTTGGAAAAAGGTTCGGCGCGGACTTTCGGCGGGACGCGTGCAGTCGGTTGCGGTTAGAATTATTGTTGACCGCGAGGAGGAAATCCGCTCGTTCGTTTCAAACGAATACTGGACGGTTGACGGAAAATTCCACACTTCAAGCTCCAAAAAACTCTTTTCGGCGAAGCTTTCCGAGGTTGACGGAAAGAAAGCGGAGCTTAAGGACAAGAAATCCGCGGACAGCGTTCTGGAGCGGCTTAAGAACGCGGAATATACCGTTTCCGCGATAAAGAAATCGCAGCGCAAAAAACAGCCCGCGCCGCCTTTTACCACGTCAACGCTTCAGCAGGAAGCCTCAAAAAGGCTGAGTTTTCAGGCGCGCAGAACGATGAAAACCGCGCAGGAGCTTTACGAAGGCGTCGAGGTCGAGGGAATGGGCGCCGTCGGACTGATTACCTATATGAGAACGGACTCGCTGAGAATTTCCGACGAGGCGAAAACTGCCGCCGCAGAGCTTATCAAGAACGCTTACGGAGCGGAATATCTTCCCGAAAAACCGCGCACCTATAAGTCCAAAAGCAACGCTCAGGACGCTCACGAAGCCATTCGTCCGTCAAATATCGAGCTTACTCCAGATAAGGTGAGAAGTTCGCTCTCGAACGACCAGTACAAACTCTACAAGCTGATTTGGGAACGCTTTACCGCAAGCCAGATGGCAAACGCGGTGCTTGACACGGTTTCGGTTGATATCGAGGCGAACGGCTGTTTGTTCAAGGCGAGCGGCTATTCCGTGAAATTCGAGGGCTTCACAAAGCTTTACGAGGAGAGAAACGACTCAGACGAGCAGGGCGGCGCGCTCCCGAAAATCGAAAAAGGCGAAAAGCTTGTCGCAGCCGACGTTTCGGGCAATCAGCACTTCACGCAGCCTCCCGCGCGCTACAACGAGGCTTCGCTTATAAAGGCGCTCGAAGAAAACGGTATAGGCAGACCGTCCACATACGCGCCGACCATCTCGACAATTCTCGACAGGCATTATGTCGAGCGCGAGTCGGGAAATCAGCTTAAACCCACGGCTCTCGGCGAGGTTATCACAAATCTGCTTAAAGATAAGTTCAATAATATCGTTGACGTGAAGTTTACTGCAAAAATGGAGAGCAGCCTTGACGATATCGAAAACGGAAGCAAGGATTGGGTTGACACGCTCCGCAAGTTCTACAAGGATTTCGACAAGAGCCTTACGCAGGCTGAAAAGGATATGGACGGAAAACACGTCAGAATACCCGACGAGCCGACCGATATCGTGTGCGATGAATGCGGCAAGCCGATGGTAATAAAAATCGGTCCTTACGGAAAATTTCTCGGCTGTTCGGGATTTCCGGAGTGCAAATTCACGAAAAAAATCGTAACGGAAACAAAGGGAACTTGCCCGAAATGCGGCAGGAAAATGCTTCTCAAGAAATCGAAAAAGGGCAAGCCTTTCTATGGCTGCGAGAACTACAAGGACTGCAATTTTATGACTTGGGATATTCCGCTTGAGGAAAAATGTCCGCAGTGCGGCGCTTCGCTGTTCAAGAAAACGGGCAGAATGGGCAAAATCTACTGCGCGAAAGACGGCTGCGGCTATGAGCGGCCGCTCGACAAGGCAAAGGAAAACGATGAAAGTTAAGGTTATAGGAGCGGGGCTTGCGGGCTGCGAAGCGGCTTGGCAGCTTGCGGAACGCGGGTTTGAGGTTGAGCTATGCGAGATGAAGCCCGTGAAATACTCACCCGCGCACAAATACGAGGGTTTTGCGGAGCTTGTCTGCTCAAATTCGCTTAAATCCGCGAGAGTGGACAGCGCGTGCGGTCTGCTGAAAGAAGAAATGCGACGACTGGGCTCGATTATCGTTCCTGCGGCGGAGAAAACCGCCGTTCCTGCGGGTGGCGCGCTTGCGGTTAATCGAAAGGATTTCTCGGACGAGATAACAAGGATAGTGAAAAATCACCCGAAAATCACGGTTTTGAGCGGCGAAATCACCGAAATTCCCGAAAAAAACGCGGTTATCTGCACGGGACCGCTCACAAGCGGCGCGCTTGCGGATAAGATTTATGAAAAATGCGGCGGGAGATTGTCGTTTTATGACGCGGCGGCGCCTATCGTGACCGCGGAGAGCGTTGATTTTTCGATTGCTTTCTATCAGTCGCGCTACGACAAGGGCGGCGCGGATTATGCGAACTGCCCGATGTCGCGCGAGGAGTATGAAACGTTCTACAACGCGCTTGTGAACGCGGAAACGGCTCCGCTTCACGAATTTGACAATAATCCCGATGTTTACGAGGGCTGTATGCCCGTGGAGGTGCTGGCGAAGCGCGGTATCGACAGCGTGAGATACGGCTGTATGAAGCCTGTGGGGCTTACGGACCCGCGTACCGGCAGGCGGCCTTATGCCGCGGTTCAGCTCAGAAAAGAGAACTCCGAGGGTACGATGTTCAATCTTGTCGGGTTTCAGACGAACCTGAAATTCGGTGAGCAGAAGCGCGTGTTTTCGCTTATTCCGGGGCTTGAAAACGCAGAATTTTTGCGCTATGGCGTAATGCACAGAAATTCGTATATATGCTCGCGCGCGTGCCTTGACGGGAATTATATGCTGCGCGGCTCGGATAACGTGTTTTTCGGCGGTCAGATTACGGGCGTCGAGGGCTACGTCGAGAGCGCCGCTTCAGGGATTATCGCGGGAAGAGCGCTCGCGGACAGGCTTTCGGGCAAAGAACCGCTGAAGCTTCCTGCAACGACGATGCTCGGCGCGCTCACGGCTTACGTCTGCGGTTCGGGCAACGAGAGTTTTTCGGAATTTCAGCCTATGGGCGCAAATATGGGAATTTTACCCGCGCTTAGCGAGAATATCAGAGATAAGCGTGAAAAATACGCGGCGCTTGCAAAACGGTCGCTTTGTGACCTTGAAAAGGCGCTTGAAATGTACAATAACGAAAATTGAAACGGCGAGAGGAGCACAAGATGAAAATTGTAATCGACGGTTTCGGCGGCGACAACGCTCCCGACGAAGTACTTAAAGGCGCTGCGTGGGCAGTGCGCGACCTCGGAATAGAGGTTATCGTAACGGGAGATGTTTCCGTGCTTGAATCGAGAATGAAAGCGCTCGATATCAACGAAAACGGAATTACCTTTGAGAGCGCCGAGGGCGTTATAACAACGGAGGATTCACCGAAATCCGTTGTCAAGGAAAAGAGCAATACTTCTATGGGCAGAGCGTTTTATATGCTCGCCGAGGGAAAGGCTGACGCGGCAATCAGCGCGGGCAGCACCGCGGCAATCGTTGTCGGCGGAACGCTTATCGAAAAGCGCATCAAGGGCGTTAAAAGAACGGCGCTTCTGCCGCTTATGCCGTGCCTTGGAGGAACGAAATACGCGGTTATCGACGGCGGAGCAAACCTCGATTGCCGCCCCGAAATGCTTTTGCAGTTCGCAATCCTCGGAAGCTGCTTTATGAAGATAAACTACGGTATCGAAAATCCGCGCGTGGGGCTTCTGAACATCGGCGCCGAGGCGGAAAAGGGCAGAGAGCTTGAACACGAAACAAAAAAGCTTCTCGAAAAAGCGCCGGTTAATTTTGTCGGCTACGTTGAAGCAAGAGAAGTTCCGCTCGGAGCGGTTGACGTTCTCGTAACGGACGGATTTACGGGAAACGTGTACCTAAAGGCGTGCGAGGGAATGGGCGCGCTTATGAAAGACGCGCTTAAATCCATTTTCTTCGCGAATATCAAGACAAAAATCGGCGCGCTTTGCGTTAAGTCGAAGCTTGCGGATTTTCTGAAGCAGGTTGACTATAAGGAAATCGGCGGTTCGCCGCTTCTCGGCACGGCAAAGCCCGTGTTCAAGGCGCACGGTTCGTCCGACGCAAAGGCGTTTTTCGGCGCGTTCAGACAGGCGAAAATGTTTGTCGAGCGCAACGCGGTTGACGAAATGACAAAGGCAATCGCTTCTCTGAATATAGGAGAGGAGCTTGAAAATGGCTGATTTGGCGGAGCTTGAGGAGAAAATCGGCTATAAATTCGGAAAACGCGAGTATCTTCGCCGCGCGATGACTCATTCAAGCTATTCCGGCGGCAAAAACAACGGTTCAAACGAGCGGCTTGAGTTTCTGGGGGACAGCGTGCTTCAGATTACGGTTTCGCAGTATCTTTTCACAAATATGACGACTGTTCCCGAAGGCGGACTCACAAAGCTGCGCGCGTCTATCGTATGCGAAAATTCCCTTTATAATTTCGCGAACAGAATAGAGCTTGGAAAATACATTCTTCTCGGAAAAGGCGAGGAAATGACGGGCGGAAGAACCCGCCGTTCAATCCTTGCGGACGCTTTCGAGGCGATGATTGCCGCGGTTTATCTCGACGGCGGAATGGACGCGGCGATGGCGATGATAATGCGGTTTGTGCCGTCAATTGAGGCTTTGAAATCGGGAAAAGTCAAGCTCGGCGATTATAAGACCGTGCTTCAGGAGATTATCCAGAAAAATCCCGAAGAAAAGATATCCTACGAGGTTATCGAGAGCAGCGGCGAACAGCACAAAAAGCACTTCACGGCGCAGGTTTTGCTGAACGGTCAGGTTATCGGCAAGGGAAGCGGGCTTTCCAAAAAGGAAGCCGAACAGGAAGCCGCAAAAGAGGCTGTGAGCCTTATGGGCTACGACGTCGGATAAGCTATGAAAAGGACGAATATCAGCATTTTTGTGCCGCATCTCGGCTGTCCGCACCGCTGTTCGTTCTGCGACCAGAGGAGTATTTCGGGACAGCGGAAAGCGCCTTCGCCGGAGGAAGTTTATGCGCTTCTTGAAGAACAGGCGCCGCGGCTTAGCGAAAAGGGAATGACGGCGCAGATTGCGTTTTTCGGCGGGAGCTTTACGGCAATTCCGCGGGAATATATGACGGAGCTGCTGAAAGCCGCGAAATCAGCGGCAGAGCGGTTTCCCGTGTATACGGGACTGCGCTGTTCAACGCGTCCCGACTGCATTGACAGTGAAATTCTCGCGCTGCTGAAAGATTACGGAATGACGGCGATCGAGCTTGGCGCGCAGTCGATGAGCGATGACGTTCTGAGGCTGAACGAGCGCGGTCACACCGCCGATGATGTCCGAAAAGCCGCGTTTCTGATACGCGAAAACGGCTTTGAACTCGGACTTCAGATGATGACGGGGCTTTTGGGTGATACTCCCGAAAAATCGCTTTATACAGCCGATGAATTTGTGAAATTACAGCCGAAAACCGTGCGGATTTACCCGACCGTAATCCTGAAAAACACAAGGCTCGGCGAACTGTTCGCGAGCGGCGAATATAGGAGTTTTTCGTTCGAGGAAACGGTTGAGCTTTGCACGAAGCTGCTGTGCAAATTTACGGAAAACGATATCCGCGTGATTAGAATGGGACTTCACGCAAGCCGCGACGTTGAGCGGGAGATGCTCGGCGGAGTTTATCACGCGAGTTTTTGCGAGATTGTCGAAAGCAGGGTATTCCGCAACGAGCTTTTTGAGCGGCTGAAAGCGCTTCCCAAAGGCGATTACACGGTTTACACCGACGGGAAAAACCTCAGCAAGGTTATCGGGCAAAAACGCGGCAATATTCTTTGGCTTGCGGAACGCGGGTATGATGTAAAAGTTAAGGTTAAATCGGGAAAATATCTCGAAATTGAGGATAATTAATGTTTTTTAAGACGCTGACAATACAAGGCTTCAAGTCCTTTGCAGATAAAACCGTGCTTCAGTTCGACGCGAAAACAACCGCCGTCGTTGGAAGCAACGGCAACGGAAAAAGCAATATTTCCGACGCTTTGCGCTGGGTTATGGGCGAGCAGGGTGCGAAAACGCTGCGCGGCGAGAAGATGGAGGACGTTATCTTCCACGGAACAACCGAGCGCAAGCCTATGGGTTTCGCGAAGGTTACGCTGCTTATCGACAACGGCGACAGAGCGCTCGGAATAGACGCAAACGAGGTTGAAATCTCGCGCAAGCTTTACCGCACGGGCGAGAGCGAATACCTTATAAACGGCAAAAAATCGCGTCTGAGGGATATCCAGGAGCTGCTTATGGGAACAGGTCTGGGGCGCGACGGATATTCGATTGTCGGACAGGGGCGCGTTGCCGAAATCGTCAACGCGCGCGGTTCGGAGCGCCGTGAAATCTTCGAGGAGGCGGCGGGAGTTTCGCTGTTTCTGCACAAGAAAGCGGACGCGGAAAAGCAGCTTGCCGCGGCGGAGGAGAATATCGTCCGTCAGCGCGACCTAATCCGCGTTGACGAGGAACGGCTTCCCGTGCTGAAAAAGCAGTCGGAGAAGGCGGCTCTCGCAAGCGAGCTTATGGCGCAGAAAAAAGAGCTTGAAATCTCGGTTTCCGCCGCTCGTTTAAAGGAAAAACGCGAAAGCTTAATCAAGATTGACGATGATTTGCTGCTTAACAGAGCGCAGTATGAGAATTTTGAGCGCGATATCGAAAACGCGGATAACGAAATTGAGCGGCTCGGCGATGACAAGCTTGCCGCAAACGCGCGTTTGTCGCGTATCAGAGCGGGTATTCAGAACGCGAACGACGAGCTTTCGGATAAAAGAGCGGAGATTTCGGTTGCCGAAAACGACCTGAAGCACAACGCCGAGCGCCGCGCCGAGCTTACGGAACAGCTTGAAAAAGCGGAGCAAAACAGCCGCGCTTTTGACGAGAGAATTGAGGAAATCAAGGCGCAGATTGAGAGAAAAATCGCAGAAGCCAAGGATTTTGACGAGCAGATTAAAGCGCGTGAAAAAGAGCTTTCCGAGATATCCGAGAGAAGCTCGGAGCGCGGCGCTGAGTATTCCGCGATTGAAAGCGCCATGGCAAAGGCTTACGGCAGAAAAACCGAGCTTTCGCTTATGAAAACGCAGTCCGAGCGCGCCTGCACTGAAGCCGCGGAGCAGAAAACCGAGTTTTTGCAGAGCGTTTCCGACAGCGAAAAGACGATGAACGCTTATAAAACCGAGCTTGAGGGCGCGGAAAAGCGGCTTTGCGAGATTGCGAACGAAAAGCAGACCGCCGCAAACAGGCTTGCGGGTACGGAGCGGCTTTCCGAGGGCAAGAGAAAGCGCCTTGACGAGGCCAGAAAAGCTTTTGAGGACGCTCAGAGAGCGCTCGGTGAAAAGCAGCAGCGCCACAAGGTGCTTTCCGATATCGAAAAGAGCCGCGAGGGCTATTCCAGAGCGGTTAAAGAGGTTATCGGAGCGAGTGAGCAGGGGCGGCTTGCGGGTATTCACGGAACGGTCGCGGATGTGGTTTCCGTGCCGAAAAAATACGTTACCGCGATTGAAACCGCGCTCGGCTCTGTTATGCAGAATATTATCGTTGACAACGAAGAAACGGCAACCCGCTGCATTCGTTTTCTCAAGGAAACAAATTCGGGCAGAGCGACGTTTTACCCTCTCACCTCGATGAAAGGCAGAACGCTCAACGAGCCGCGGCTGGTTTCGGAAGAGGGATTTGAGGGAATTGCCTCGGAGCTTGTTTCGTTTGACGGCGAATATGCGAATATAATCAACTATCTTCTCGGTCTGACGGCGGTTGTGGACGATATCGACGCGGCGACCGTTATCGGAAAGAAATACGGCTATAAATTCAGGATTGTCACCCTCGACGGTCAGGTCGTCAATTCCGGCGGCTCGTTCACGGGAGGTTCGAGAATATCGGGTTCTGGCATTATTTCGCGTAAACAGGAGCTTGACGCGCTGCTTTCGGATATCGAAAAGCTGCGCGATACCGTAAAAACGCGCTCGGAGGAATTTGAACGCTACCGCGCGGAATACGCGAAGTTTTCAATCGAAGCCGAGGGTATGCAGGACAAAATCCGTTCGCTTGAGCAGGACGAAATCCGCGGAACTGCGGAGAAATCGCGGCTTACGGGGCTTATCGAGCAGCTTGTTTCGCAGAGCGCAACGGCAAGACAGACTCTGAACCGCTTTGAAGCGCAAATCGCCCAGCAGCGCGATATAATTGCAAACGCGGAGAAGGAAATCGGCGTTCTTGACGGCGAAATTGCGGAGCTTGAAAAAAAGCACGCGGAGCAAACGGGCGAGCGCACTAAAGCGGAAAACAAGCTGAAAGCGATTTCCGATGGGATAAACGCGCTTAATCTTGAAAAAATGGCGGCGCAAAAGGACGCGGACGCGCTCTCAGCGCAGATTAAGAGCATAAACGACGACCGCAGAACGCTGCTTGAAAACAGCGGCGGCTATAAATCGGCGATGGAAGCGCTGGATAATTCCGACCGCGAAATCCGCGAGAAAATCGTCCGTCTTAATCTCGAAATTGAGAAATCAAGCGCAAGTCTTACCGAACAGAACGATGAGATTGAAAGCGTGTCGAGGAGCATAACGGAGCTTGACGGGAAGATTACAGAGCTTCGCCGCGATATCGACGAGGCAAACAAGAACAAGCAGAAGTTTTCGAGCGAGCTTGCGCGTCTTGAAGAACGCCGCGGCACGCTTCAGAAAGAGTACGATAAAATCGTGTCGCTGCTTATGGACAGCTATGAGATGACGGTTTCGCAGGCTGAACGCGAGGCGAAAATTCCCGAAAATCTGCTTGTGGCGGAAAACGACCTCGCGGAGCTTAACAAGCGGATTTCTTCGCTCGGAATTGTAAATATGGCGTCAATCGAGGAGTATGAAACCGTGTCGAAGCGGTATGAATTTCAATCGGCGCAGCTTCGCGATATCGAAAACGCAAAGCACGGTCTTGAAAAGCTTATCGAGCAGCTTACGGGCGACATAAAAACGCGTTTTCTCGCGAGTTTCGAGGACATAAACAAGCATTTCAAGGAGATTTTCGTGCAGATTTTCGGCGCGGGCTCGCACGCGGAGCTGGAGCTTACAAATCCTGAGGATTTGCTTAATTCCGGCATCGAAATCAAAGCTGCTCCTCCGGGAAAGGTAATCAAAAATCTGATTTCGCTTTCGGGCGGCGAGCAGACGATGGTTGCAATCACGATTTATTTCGCAATCCTGATGCACAGACCGACGCCGTTCTGTATGCTTGACGAGGTTGACGCGGCGCTTGACGATATAAACGTCGAGAAATATATCCGCTATCTCAACCAGTTCAGCAAGAGTACGCAGCTTATGGTTATAACGCACAGAAGAGGCACAATCGAGGGCTGTTCGGTGCTTTACGGCGTGTTTATGCAGGAAAAGGGAGTTTCGCGGCTGCTTCGTCAGGAGCTTTCCGAGGAACTTTCGGACGAACTAAACGATATTATTGATTAACGAGGGTTTTATGGGATTATTTAACAGAAAGAAAAAGAACGAAGAACCGCAGGTTTCGGAAAAAACGTCGTCGCTTCTCGAAAAATTGCAGGATGTTTCGCCGATTTTCACGGACCACGAGTCGGATATTCAGTTTCAGGAAGAATACGAGGCTCAGCAGCGCGAGCTTGCCGCGAATAAGCTTCGCGAGGGCTTGAAGAAAACGCGCGACGGAATTGCCGACAAGGTTCAGCAGCTTCTCAATTCGTTCACGAAAATCGACGAGGATTTCTTCGACGAGCTTGAAGAAACGCTCATTTTGTCGGATATCGGCGCGGAAACAAGCGCGGAAATCTGCGACAAGCTTCGCGCGGAAGTGAAGAAAACCGGCACAACCGAGCCTTCCGACGTGAAAAAAATGCTCAAGGACATCATCTCCGAGATTTTGTCGGGCGGAAACGAACTTAATCTCAGCACAAAGCCGTCCGTTATAATGGTAATCGGCGTAAACGGCGCGGGAAAAACCACGACAATCGGCAAAATGGCGGCGAATTTCAAGAACGCGGGAAAAAAGGTCATAGTTGCGGCGGCGGATACGTTCAGAGCCGCGGCAATCGACCAGCTTAACGTGTGGACGGAGCGCGCGGGCGTCGATATCATCAAGCACAGCGAGGGCGCGGACCCTGCGGCGGTTGTGTTTGACGCGCTTTCGGCGGCTAAGGCGAGGGGCGCGGATATTGTGCTTTGCGATACCGCGGGAAGGCTTCACAACAAGAAAAATCTTATGGAGGAGCTGAAGAAAATCGCGCGCGTTATCACGAGAGAATGTCCCGAGGCGAGCGTTGAAACGCTTCTCGTTCTCGACGCAACAACGGGACAGAACGCCGTAAATCAGGCGCGGCTGTTCAACGAAACCGCGGATATCACGGGAATTGTGCTGACGAAGCTTGACGGAACTGCAAAGGGCGGAATTATCATTCCTATTAAAAATGAGCTTAATCTTCCCGTGAAGCTTGTCGGAGTCGGCGAAAAAATCGACGATTTGCAGCCGTTTATTCCCGAAGAATACGTCAATACGCTGTTTGAGTGATTGACAAACGGATTTTTTTGTGATATAATCAATTTACCGTGAGATTGAAAATGTTTTGGCGGGCGCTTAGCCTGCCGTTATGAAAGGAATATTCTATGACAACGAAAAATTCATCTGACGAACACCCGCGAAGTAGACTTGTAATCGCCTCAAACAACGCGGGTAAAATCCGCGAATTTAAGGAGCTTCTCGAACCGTTCGGATTCGAGGTTGTTTCGATGCGCGACGCAGGTTTTACTGACGAAATTGTCGAGGACGGCGAAACGTTCGAGGAAAACGCACATATTAAGGCAAAGGCTGTTTTCGAGGCGCTCGGAGAGCCTGTTATCGCGGACGACAGCGGACTTGAGATTGACTTTCTGAACGGCGCGCCGGGCGTTTATTCCGCGCGTTACGCAGGCGAGAACGCGTCTGCGAAAGAGCTTTGCGAGAAGGTTCTCGAAGAGATGCACGGCGTTCCCGACGAACTCAGAAAAGCGCGTTTTGTCTGCACGATACATTTCATTTTTGCCGATGACGACGAGTATTCCGTGAGAGGCGAAGTCGAGGGTGTAATCGGAACAAAGCCTGTCGGAAAGAACGGTTTTGGCTACGATCCGATTTTTATGCTATCGGAGGACGAGAGTATGGCGACGATTTCGGCTGAGGAGAAGAATAAAATCAGCCACCGCGCCGAGGCTTTCAGAAAGCTTGCGGAGATATTAAAGGAGAAATTCAATGCTAAACAGTAAACAGCGCGCAAATCTGCGCTCACAGGCAAGCGCGCTCGACCCGGTGTTCTATGTCGGAAAATCGGGAATTTCTGACGAACTTGTAAATCAGCTTGAAAACGTGCTTAACGCGCGCGAGCTGATTAAAATAGGAGTACAGGAGTCCTGTGACTATTCCGCGCGGGAGGCTGCCGATATTATCGCGCCGAAGCTCGGAGCGGAGGTTGTGGCGGTTATCGGGAGAAAATTCGTGCTGTTCAGGGTGAGCAAAGACCCGAAGAAAAGGAAGATTAGCTTTGATTAAGACGGGAATTTTCGGCGGAGCGTTTAATCCACCGCACAGCGGTCACGTCAATCTCGCAAAAGAGGCGATTGAGCAGCTTAAACTGCGGAAATTGCTGATAATTCCAACGTTTGAAAGCCCTCACAAGGCAACGAAGCTCGCGCCTTTCGAGGACAGAGCGGAGATGTGCAGGAGGGCGTTTTCGGGGATTTCGGACAAGTGCGAGGTCGAAATCTGCGATATCGAGCGGGAGCTTGGCGGCGTGAGCTACACGATAAACACGCTCAGAGCGCTGAAAAAGCGATATGACGACGCGCGTTTCTTTCTGATAATCGGCGGGGATATGCTGTTTTCATTCACGGAATGGTATAAGTATGAGTCGATATTAAAGGAGTGCGAGGTGTGCGCGGCGGCACGCGGCGGGGATAATTTCGCCGATATGCTTGAATACGCGACTGAAATCGGTCATATCAAGGTTCTTCCGACCGATATCGTTGACGTAAGCTCAACGGAAATCCGCGAAAAAATCGCGCGCGGCGAGGACGTTTCCGCTTGGATAAACGAGGACGTGCGCGGGTATGTCGAAGAAAAAGGGCTGTATAAATAAAGCAGAGGAATGTTGATTTGAGCAGATACGAAGAATTTGACGAATACGAAAGGCTTCTTGAAGCGAGATTGTCGAAAAAGCGCTTTAAGCACAGTATGAACGTTGCCGAGGAGTGCTTTAAGCTTGCGGAGCGTTATGGCGCGGACAAGAAGCGGTGCTATCTTGCGGGACTTCTTCACGATATAATGAAAGAGGATTTGCCCGACAGACAAAAGCAGTATATGCTTGAAAGCGGGCTTAGTCCCGACCCTGCGGAAGTTGCCGTAAAAGCGCTCTGGCACGGCGTTGCGGGGGGATATTACGTCCGCGAAAGGCTCGGAATAGACGACGACGAGATTATCGGCGCGATACGCTATCACACGGTTGGCTGCGCGAGAATGACGCTGCTTGAAAAAATCGTCTATCTCGGCGATATGATATCCGAGGAGCGCGATTACAAGGGCGTTGAGAAAATGCGCGAATACTGCTATTCCGATATCAATTTGGCGATGTCGATAGCGCTGATTTATCAGATGCAGAGCGTTGCGGGAAAATGCGCGCCGCTGCCCGTATCAACGTTTGAAGCGTATAATTATTACCTCAAATACAATAAAAACAAGGAGAGCTTATGAAAGATATTGAAGAACTTGAAGCTGCCGTAAAGGCGCTCTCGTCAAAGAAAGCGGAGAAGATAACCGCGCTTAAAATCAAGGATATCACATCTCTTGCGAATTATTTTGTAATCGCTTCGGGAACGTCCTCAACGCAGGTTAAGGCGCTCGCGGACGAGGTTGAATATCAGCTCGGTCAGAAGGGCGTGAAGCCGCACGGAATCGACGGTTCGCCGAACAGCAACTGGATTGCGCTCGATTATATCGATGTGGTCGTGCATATTTTCCACGAGGAAGCGCGTGAATTTTATCAGCTTGAGCATCTCTGGGCTGACGGAGAGCCTGTCGATATCTCGGAATGGGATAAGTGAGAGTTGTTCGACTTGCCGAAAATGCTTGGTTGAATTTGTTATAAATAACCAAAAATCAAATTTGTTTAGGAAAATATGAAATATATCTTGACAAATTGATTGAAATGTTGTATACTAAGAAAGTACTGTAATTTACGGAGTATAGCCTGTGCCGTATGGCAAGGGGAGGGAAATATAGATGGCGGAAATTCGTCTTGGCAAAAATGAATCGCTTGATACTGCTTTGAAGCGTTTCAAGCGTTCATGCGCAAGGGACGGCGTTCTTGCTGAAGTTCGTAAAAGAGAGCATTACGAAAAGCCTTCGGTAAAACGTAAGAAGAAGTCCGAAGCTGCTCGCAAGCGCAAGTATTGATTAGAACAAATGTTGAAGCGGGCATTTTATGTCCGCTTTAATACTTTTACGGGTGATTTGATGCTGTTCAAACCGACGTTCCACATAAAGAACGTTTTGAGTATAAATAAGGAATTTCTTGAGAAAAACGGCGTTTCGGCGCTGATTCTCGATATGGACAACACGCTTTCGATGCACGGAAATCCCGCAGCGGAAGAGGGCGTTTCCGAGTGGCTTGACGAGATGAGGGCGCTTGGGATAAAGATGCGCGTTGTGTCGAACAACACGACGGGGCGCGTTGCGCCTCTTGCGGCGAAGCTGGGGCTTCCGTTCACGGCAAACGGCGCGAAACCGCTTACTTTCGGGATTACGCGCGCAATGAAGGCGATGGCTGCGGACAAAACCGAAACGCTTGTTGTCGGCGACCAGATTTTCACGGATATTATGGCGGGAAATCTGAAAGGCGTGCGGACTGTGCTTGTAGAGCCGTTTCATCTTGAAAAAACGTGGACGTTCAGGCTGAAAAGAAAGCTTGAGAGTCTGGTTTTCAAGAGAGATTACACGAATTTGGAGCTGAAGTGATGATTACATTTGGTCCGGGAGGAAACTCCCTGAGCTGGGGAAAACGGAAATTTCCCGACGATTTGGCGGAATATCTCGGCGGTTTCGGGCTGAACGGCTATGAAATCGAGTGCGGACGCGGCGTGAGGATATCAGAGAGTACGCTCGCGCGGCTGCCCGGAATTGCCCATGAAAACGGTATATACGTCACGCTTCACGCCCCGTATTTTATCTCGCTTTCGTCAACCGAGGAAGAAAAAAGACTGAAGAGCGTTGGGTATATTCTCGAATCGGCAAAGGCAGCAAAGGCTGTCGGGGCGCGGAAAATCGTGGTTCACAGCGGTTCGTGCTCGAAAATGACGAGAGCCGAGGCGCTTTTTCTCGCGAAAGATACGCTGAAAAAGGCGCAGGCGGCGCTTGATGAAAACGGGCTGTCCGATGTTATAATCTGTCCCGAAACTATGGGAAAAATCAATCAGCTCGGCACTCTGGACGAGGTTCTGGAGCTTTGCGCGGTGGACGAGAGGTTTCTGCCGACGGTTGATTTCGGGCATCTTAACGCACGAACGCTCGGCGGTATTCGCGGACGCGACGATTACGCGAAAATGCTTGACGATATCGAAAACGCGCTCGGATTTGAGCGTTTATCGAAAATGCACGTTCATTTCAGCAAAATTGAGTACACAAGCGGCGGAGAAAAGAAGCATCTCACGTTTGCGGACAAGACGTTCGGTCCGGACTACGAGCCGCTTTTCGAGGAAATAAAGCGTCGTTCGCTCGAACCGTCCGTTATCTGCGAGAGCGACGGAACGCAGGCTGAGGACGCAGCCGAAATGAAGCGTTTTTACGAAAGTTTGTAAAGGTGGTAAAATATGAAAATTCTCGTTATGAACGGTCCGAATCTTAATCTTCTCGGCGAGCGCGAGCCGGGGATTTACGGCAATGACACGCTTGCTTCAATAAACGAAGAGCTTCTTGCCGAGGGAAAAAGGCTCGGTCACGAACTTTCGTTTTTTCAGAGCAACAGCGAGGGCGGGATTATCGACAAAATTCACTCCGCGAGAACGGAATTTGACGGAATAATCCTGAATGCGGGCGCTTACACGCATTACAGCTACGCTATTCACGATGCAATCGCCGCGATAAAAATACCCGTAATCGAGGTTCATCTGAGCAATGTTGCGAGCCGCGATGAGTTCCGCAAAACGAGCGTAATCGCGCCTGTCTGCGCGGGAACAATTGCGGGTTTCGGAAAACGCAGCTATTTTCTCGCCATACACGCGCTCGGATATATGAACGAGGGCAAGCAATGACCGCGGCGGAGCTTCTCGGAAGCGTTCTTCCGGACGAGCGTTCGGCGGCGTTTGTGACGTCGGCTGTTTCGCTCCGCTATCTCTGCGGTATCGAAATCAGCGGCGCTGCGGCGATTATATCGCGGGAAACGCGGTTTCTTTTCGTGGGAACAAGCGGCGTTTCGGCGGAGGGATTTACCGTGGTTCGGCTCAGGAAGCTGAGCCAGATACTCGACGTTCTCGTTAAATACGGGATTAAGCGGCTTTATGTCGAGAGCGATAAGATGACGGTTTCGGAGTTTGAAATGTTCAGAAATTCGCTTCATTACGCGGATTTTATCGCGAACAGCGAGCTTTCCGAGGCGATTTTGAAGCTGAGGACGGTCAAGAGCGAGAGCGAGATTGCGCTTGTAAAAAAGGCTCAGACAGCTTGCGACAAGGCGTATCACCGCTTGCTGACAACGGTTCGCAAGGGTATGACGGAGCGGCAGATTGCTGCGCAGATGACGTATTTGCTGCTGGAGTTCGGCGCGGACGAGGCGGCTTTTCCCGTAAAGGCGCTTTCGGGCGAAAATTCGGGTAACGCAGGCGCTTTTTCGGGCGAGCGGCAAATCCGCGAGGGCGATTTCCTGCTTCTGGAATTTGGCGCGAAAGTCGGCGGATACTGCGCGGAAATGGCGCGGACGGTTGCCGTGGGACGCGTTTCGTCAAAGCAGGAGGACGCTTATAACGCGGTTTCCTGCGCGGTTTTCGACGGACTGAAAACGCTTCGCGCGGACATCAATTCAAACGTTCCCGACAGCGTGGCGAAAGCGACGCTTAACGCATGGAACGCGGATAAATACGCGCGCGGAAATTTCGCGCACGGGATAGGTCTTGAGATATCCGAACCGCCTTTTCTCGGTGAAAACGGCAGCACGATGCTGAAAGCGGGAATGACGCTCGCGGCGGGCTGCGACGTGAGAGCGCCCGGAAAGTACGGCATTAAGATAATCGACACCTGCGCGCTGACGCACGATGGCTGCGTTAATTTCACCGCGGCAACGCGTGAAATGATACATATTTAGGCAACGCCGCACAATTACCGGCTGACGCCTTTATCATTTACTCGCTTGTTCTTTTTCGGTCATAATGTCCAAAACTCCCTTGAACGCATTATCCGCCTGCGGCGTAAAACGCTACATACAGTATTCCGGCGGTCGTTTTGTTCATTCTGACGAAAAAATCACTGCGCGATTAAACGATAATAATTATGCAGTGTAGCCTTTAGTATATTTCGGCAAAAAATTCTGTTGAGTAAAAAAATCTGTTGACAAAATACGCTCTTTATGGTATAATAATTCTGTAATATTTTGTCCGGATTGGCTTTTGCGGAAAATTCGTGCAATTTACTTGCGGAATTAGCAGAAAAACTGCTCCGAGGAGCGTTTAATCAATGATTATGGAGGTTCGCTAGTATGATAACAGCGGGAGATTTCAGGAATGGAATGACTTTTGAGGAAGACGGAAACGTAATGCAGATTATCGAGTTCCAGCACGTTAAGCCCGGCAAGGGCGCGGCTTTCGTTCGCACGAAGGTTAAGAACGTAATTTCGGGCTCGGTTGTTGAAAAGACGTACAACCCGTCCGCTAAGTTCCCGACGGCTTTTGTCGAGAGAAAGGATATGGAATTCACCTATGCCGACGGCGAGCTTTACCACTTTATGGATCAGGAAACTTACGAGGACGTTCCCGTAAACGCTTCCGATGTCGGCGACAACTTTAAGTTCGTTAAGGAAAATATGGTTTGCAAGGTTCTGTCTTATAAGGGCAAGGTTTTCGGCGTTGAGCCTCCGAACTTCGTTGAGCTTCAGGTTACGACGACCGAGCCGGGCTTCGCGGGAAATACCGCTACAAACGCAACCAAGCCCGCTACTCTTGAAACGGGCGCGGAAATCCGCGTTCCGCTCTTCATAAACGAGGGCGAAATGATTCGCATTGACACCAGAACAGGCGAATATATGGAGCGCGTTAAGTAATTTTAACGAAAAGATTTTTACGGAAAAGAGGGTGTTTTTATGACAATCGGAGAAAAGGTATCTTATATAAAGGGTCTTGTAAAGGGACTTGACAAGGACGACAAGATTATCGACGCTATTCTTGACGTTCTGACCGATATTGCGGATAATCTCAACGATGTTGACGAGGAGCTTGACGATGTAGCAAGCGTAATGACCGACCTTGAGGAGAGCGTCTGCGACCTTGAGGACGAGGTTTACGGCGAGGACGATTACGACGAGGATTACTATGACGACGACGATATCGAAGAAGATGTCGGCGAGATGTATGAAACCGTCTGCCCGAACTGCGACAACACAATTCGCTTTGATTACGACCAGGCGCAGAAGGGCGGAATGGACTGCCCGAACTGCGGCAAGAAGTTGGTTTTCGAGCTTGACGAAGAGCCTGACGAGCTTTAAGGCGGTATTATTGTTTACGACGCTCCGCTTTGCCGGAGCGTTAATTTTTGGAGAAAAAGATGAGCTGGAAAGACAATTTGATAAAAATTGAGGCGTATGTCGCGGGCGAACAGCCGAACAAGGTTGATTTCATCAAGCTTAACGCGAATGAAAATCCTTATCCCCCGTCTCCCGAAGCGATTAAGGCGATAAACGGATTTGATTGTGATGCGCTCAGGAAGTATCCTTCGGCAAATTCCACGGAGCTTGTGAAAACGATTGCGGAATATCACGGGCTGAGGAGCGAAAACGTGTTTGCCGGAAACGGATCGGACGATGTTCTGTCGCTGTGCTTTCGCGCGTTCTTCAATTCGGGCAGACCGATTTTGTTCCCCGACATAACTTATTCGTTCAACACTGTTTGGTGCGAAATTTTGAAAATCCCTTATTGCCAAGTGAAAGTTGACGAAAATTTCAACGTAAATCCCGATGATTACAAGCGTGAGAACGGCGGTGTTGTTATTGCAAACCCTAACGCTCCGACTTCAATTGGCAGGGATTTGGACTTTTTGCGGACTATTCTCGACAACAACAAAAATTCGGTTGTAATCGTTGACGAGGCATATGTTGATTTCGGCGGGATAACCGCAATTCCGCTGCTTTCGGAGTACGAAAATCTCGTTATAACGCGGACGTTCTCGAAGAGCCGCTCAATGGCGGGAATGAGGCTCGGCTACGCTCTCGGAAGCAAGGACGCGATAAACGCGATTTACGCGGCAAAGGACAGCGTGAACAGCTATCCTGTGGACAGCGTGGCTCAGGCTGCGGGAATTGCTTCGATAAAGGACGAGAAGTATTTCCGCGAAACGCTTGCAAGGGTTATGAAAACGCGCGATGATGTTGCGGAAAAGCTGCGCGGAATGGGATTTGACGTTCCCGAAAGCTCGACGAATTTCATTTTTGCGGAGCATAAAAAGTATGACGCAAAATCGATTTTTGAGTATCTGAAAACGAAGGATATTTATGTTCGCTGGTTCAACAAGCCGCGGATAAATAACCGTCTGCGTATTACGATAGGAACGGACGAGGAGATGAAAGCGCTTGTTTCGGCGCTTGAGGAATATATAAAGTAAGAGGTGTCTGATATGAAAATTGAAACAAAGTGCCTTCACGAGGGTTATACTCCGAAAAACGGCGAACCGCGCGTTATGCCGATTGTTCAGAGCACGACTTATGTTTATGAGTCGACCGACGAGGTTGCCGCGGTGTTTGACGACCCGACAAAGAGCCTGATTTACTCCCGCTTTGAGAACCCCACGACCGACTGCGTTGAGAAGAAAATCGCTTCTCTTGAGGGCGGCGTTGCGGCAATGTGTACTTCGAGCGGACAGGCGGCTTCGCTTCTTTCGATACTCAACATCTGCGAGGCGGGCGACAGCTTTATCGCGAGCGCTTCAATCTATGGCGGCACGATAAACCTGTTCGGAATTACGCTCAAGAGAATGGGAATCGAGTGCATTTTCGTTGACCACGACGCGAGCGAGGAAGAGCTTTCCGCTGCGTTCAAGGAGAACACAAAGGCTGTTTTCGGCGAAACTCTGGCAAATCCCGCACTTACGGTGCTTGATATCGAGATGTGGGCGAGAGCGGCTCACGCGCACGGCGTTCCGCTTATCGTGGACAACACGTTCGCAACGCCCGTTTTGTGCAGACCTATCGAATGGGGCGCGGATATCGTAGTTCACTCGACTTCAAAGTATATGGACGGCCACGCGGTTCAGGTAGGCGGCGTTATCGTTGACAGCGGCAAATTCGACTGGACGAACGGTAAATTCCCGTGTATGACAGAGCCGGACGAGAGCTATCACGGCACGGTTTACACCGAAAAATACGCGTTTGCGCCGTATATCGTAAAGGCGAGAATGCAGCTTATGAGAGATTTCGGCTGCTATCCCGCGGCGCACTCGTCTTTCCTGCTCAATCTCGGTCTGGAAACGCTTCCCGTTCGTATGAAGCAGTACTGTGAGAACGCGCTTGCAGTCGCAAAATACATCAAGTCAACGGGCAAGGTTGAGTTTGTGACTTATCCCGCGCTTGAGGGAAGCAAGGGTCACGAGCTTGCGAAAAAGTATCTGCCGAACGGAACGAGCGGCGTAATTTCGTTCTCGATTAAGGGCGGAAGAAGCGCTGCGGTTAAGTTTATGGACAGCCTGAAGCTCGCTTCAAACGAGGTTCACGTTGCGGATATCAGAACCTGCGTTCTGCACCCCGCGTCCGCTACTCACCGTCAGCTTACGGACGAGCAGCTTGTCGCGGCGGGAATTGACGGCGGACTTATCCGTCTGTCGGTAGGTCTGGAGAACATCGAGGATATTATCGCCGACCTTGAACAGGGATTTGCTGCTGTATGAAAGCGGCTTCGATTGCCGTAAGAGCGCTTGCTGCGCTCATTTCGGCGGGCTTGCTTTTTTGGTCCAATCTGAATTTTTTTACTGCGGGAACGATTATCGGCTGGGTTGTTTTCAGTTTGATAATCGCTCTCTGCGTTTTTTGGAAACCCTTCTGCGGGCTTGTAAAATGGCTTTGGAAGCGCGTTTTCGGTAAAATCACACTTATTATTATCGGTGGATTAACGGCTTTGATAATGGGATTTTGCGTGTTTTTCACGGTGAACATTGCGCTTCACGCGGAAATTCCGCTCGAAAAAACCGAAGCTGTGATAATTCTCGGCTGTCAGGTGCGCGGAGAAACGCCTAGTCAGATGCTGAAAAGGCGGCTTGACGCGGCGATTGAGGTGCTGAACGAGAACCCCGAAGCCGTCTGTGTGATGAGCGGCGGCAAGGGAAACGGCGAGGATATCAGCGAAGCGGAGTGTATGCGGCGGTATCTTTCGGACGCGGGAATCGACGAAGCGCGTCTTTACCCTGAGGATAAATCAACGTCGACGCGGGAAAATCTCGCTTTTTCGGCGGAAATTCTCGAAAATCTCGGTATTTCCGAGAATATAATGCTAGTCACAAACGAATTTCATCAGTACCGCGCTTCGATTTACGCAAGACGAGCGGGCTTGAAAACCGGCGCGCACTCGGCGAAAACGCCGCTGCAAAACTTGCTGAATTACGGATTAAGAGAAAACGCCGCGCTGTTTGCGGCTTGTGTAGGATAAATAAAGGAGAATTGCTTTGATAACGGTATCGGACGTCGCCGTTTCATTCGGCGGACAGGTTTTATTCAAGAACGTTGACCTGAAGTTCACTTCGGGCAACTGTTATGGCGTAATCGGCGCGAACGGCGCGGGAAAATCGACTTTTCTGAAGGTGCTTTGCGGCGAGCTTGAACCGACAAAGGGCAGCGTGACAAAGCCCGAAAATCTTCGTATGTCGGTTTTGAGTCAGGACCACTACGCTTTTGACGAATACACGGTACTTGACACCGTGATTATGGGCAACAAGCGGCTTTACGAGATAATGAAAGAAAAGGACGCGCTCTATGCAAAGGAGGATTTCTCGGACGAGGACGGCGAAAAAGCGTCCGCGCTCGAAGCGGAATTTGCCGAGCTTAACGGCTGGGAAGCGGAAAGCGACGCTTCAAAGCTTATTCAGGGGCTTGGGCTTTCCGAGGAGCTTCTGTATCAGAGTATGTCGGGGCTTTCGGGCAACGAGAGGGTAAAGGTGCTTCTGGCGCGCTGCCTTTTCGGAAATCCCGATATTATCCTTATGGACGAGCCGACGAACCACCTTGACGTTGACGCGGTTGCGTGGCTTGAGGAATTTCTCGCGGACTATTTCGGAACGGTAATCGTGGTTTCGCACGACCGCCACTTCCTGAATAACGTCTGCACGCATATTGTCGATATCGACTACGGCAAAATCAAGATGTACGTCGGAAACTACGAGTTCTGGTATGAAAGCTCGCAGCTTATTCAGCGTATGATTAAGCAGCAGAACAAGAAAGCCGAGGAAAAAATCAAGGAGCTTCAGAACTTTATCGCGCGCTTTTCCGCGAACAAGTCGAAGTCAAAGCAGGCGACGTCGCGCAGAAAGCTGCTTGACAAGCTGACCGTTGAGGAGCTTCCCGCAAGCTCCAGAAAATACCCGTATATAGGCTTCGATATGGAACGCGAGGCGGGAAAGGACATTTTGCAGGTTACGGGGCTGTCAAAGACGATTGACGGGGTTAAGGTTCTCGATAACGTTTCGTTTACCGTGGGAAAAGGCGATAAAATCGCGTTTGTCGGAGCGAATGAAATCGCCGTGACAACGCTCTTCAAAATACTCACCGAAGAAATCAAGCCCGATGAAGGCACGTTCAAGTGGGGCGGCACGATAACCGTTTCCTACTTCCCGAACGACAACAGCGCGTATTTCAACGGCTGCGAGCTGTCAATTCTCGACTGGATGCGGCAGTATTCAAAGGACGAAACCGAGAGCTATCTGCGCGGATTTTTGGGGAGAATGCTGTTTTCGGGCGATGACGTGTTCAAGCCGGTGAAAGTGCTTTCGGGAGGCGAAAAAGTGCGCTGTATGTTCTCGCGAATGATGCTTTTCAAGAGCAACGTGCTTATTCTCGACCGACCGACAAATCATCTTGACCTTGAGAGCATAACCGCCGTGAACAACGGACTTTCCGAGTTCAAGGGAAATCTGCTTTTCGCGACGCACGACCTTGAAATACTGGAAACCGCGGCGAACAGAATAATCGAAATCACGGAAAACGGCTGCTTTGACCGCGCGGGAACTTATGAGGAATACGCCGAGTGGCGAAGGGAAAACGTTGGCGGAACGCTTACAATCTGATAATTATGAACTATATTATACTTGACCTTGAATGGAATCAGGCGATGAACGGCAGCCTTACGGTGAGAACGCCCGTTGTGCTTTACGGCGAGATAATCCAAATCGGCGCTGTGAAAACGGACGAGAATTTCAACCTCATCGACAGGCTGAAAATAAACGTAAAACCGAAATTTTACAAGAAAATGAACCCTTACGTTGAGAAAATCACGGGAATAACCGCGGCGGAGCTTTCGGGCTGTGAAACGTTTCCGGAAGCGTTTCGGCGGTTTTCGGAGTGGTGCGGCGAGGAATTCCGCGTGATAACGTGGGGATTTAACGATATCGGGATATTCTGCGACAATCTGAGAGCGCACGGCGAGAACGAGGTTTTCGGTAGAAATTACATCAATTTGCAGCTTATTTTCAACCGTCAGACCGCTTCGGAGCATCTTCAGTGCGCGCTTTCATCGGCTGCGGAAACGCTGGGAATACCGATTGACGTGCAGGTTCACGACGCGGCGAACGACGCTTTTCTCACTTACGAGGTGCTGAAAAAGCTAGATATGGTAAAAGGTATCGCGGAATACGCGGAAATGTCCTCGACAGCGGCTGCGGTGCCGATTGTTAAGGAGTATTTCGACCGCGCGGACGGCGATAATATCGTGCGCGACAGGCGCGTAAACGAGCTTCTGTGTCCCGCGTGCAACAAAAAGATGAAGCTGTGCGAATGGCTTTTCAGCAACAAAAGAGCGTGCAGAACGCTTGCGGAGTGCGATGAACACGGGATTTATCTCGTGAAGCTGAAAGCTGCGCGGATTTCCGACAATAATTACACGATAACGCGCTCCGTTTTTACGGCGAGCGACGAGGATATCGCGTCCTACGAACGAAAGCTTCGTAAGAAAAAAGAGGCTCTGGAGCGCAGAAAAAACGCCGAAAAGAATAAATCGGAGGGAAAAAATGAAGAAAAGCACGATATTGTTTGATATGGACGGAACGCTTGTGCCGTTCGTGAACGATGATTTTATCAAACTTTATTTTAAGGGGCTGACGAAAAAGCTCGCGCCGCTCGGTTATGAGCCGAAAAAGACGATTGACGATATCTGGGCGGGAACTGCGATGATGATAAAGAACGACGGTTTTCGGCTTAACAGCGAGGTTTTCTGGGAAACGTTCCGTGCAAGAAATCCCGAAAAGCCTGACGCAAAGCCGTTTTGCGATGATTTTTATGTGAACGAGTTCGACGAAGCAAAAGCGGCTCTCCGCGAAGCGCGCGACCTCAGACCGATGATAAATCGCCTGAAAAACGCGGGATTTGAGCTGATTTTATCGTCAAATCCGGTTTTCCCGCTCTCGGCGATGAAAACGCGCCTGAAGTGGGTAAATCTCGATGAAAGCGACTTCCTGCTTGTCACGAATTACGATAACAGCACATTCTGTAAACCCAACCCGAAATATTTTGCCGAAATTCTCGAAAAAGCAGGGAAAAAGCCCGATGAATGTGTTGTCGTGGGAAACAGCGTCAAGGAGGACATTCTCCCCGCAAAATTGCTTGGTTTAGAGGCGTTCTGGGTTACGGACTACCCTGAAAATCCCGATAACACGGACGTTTCTTCGTTTGACAAGGGAAGCGTGGCAAGCGCGGAGGAATTTCTTCTTGGACTTGCATAAAGCGTGAAAAAACCATTCTTTTCCGACATTTACAAGCATAGAATGTCGAGAGGTGAGAAAATGGTTTACAGCTTCAACGATTTGAGATGCAAGGAAATCATAAACGTGAAAAACGGCGCAAGACTCGGTTATCCCGACGACATTGAGTTCGAGAGCTGCACCGCGAAAATCTGCCGCATAATCGTTTTCGGGAGGTCGAAATTCTTCGGACTTTTCGGGCGCGAAGAGGATTTGTTCATAAAATGGTGCGATATCGAGGTTATCGGCGAGGATACAATTCTTGTTTCCTGCGATTGTCCGTCAAATTGCCGAAAAAGCAAGGGCAAGGGCTTTGGAAGTTTGTTTAAATAGACGAACGAAAAGTGCTTGTAAAATCAAGGGAAATATGGTATAATAATTCGGTAAATGTGCGCGGGTTGTTTCGCGCATAAATACACACTGTGCGACAGTTTCTCTGCGGTGCGTTTCGGCGCTTGAGGAATGTTTCGCGCAGGAGGAATAAAACCAAAAACAGGAGGAAAAACCCATGGCAGTAGTATCAATGAAACAGCTTCTGGAGGCGGGCGTACACTTCGGTCACCTCACCAAGAGATGGAACCCGAAGATGGCTCCGTATATCTTCACCGAGAGAAACGGAATTTACATCATCGACCTTCAGAAAACAGTAAGAAAGCTTGACGAGGCTTACAACTTCATTCACGAAACAGCAGCGAACGGCGGCGAAATTCTCTTTGTCGGCACCAAGAAGCAGGCTGCGGATTCCATCAAGGAAGAAGCGGTTCGTGCAGGCGCTCATTATGTAAACGCTCGCTGGCTCGGCGGTATGATGACCAACTTCAAGACCATTCAGAGAAGAATTAACCGTCTTGAACAGCTTCACACTATGGAAACAGACGGCACTTTCGACCTGCTTCCCAAGAAGGAAGTTATCAAGCTCAACCTCGAAATCGAGAAGCTTGAGAAGTTCCTCGGCGGTATCAAGAATATGAAGAAGCTTCCCGGTGCGCTGTTCGTAGTTGACCCGCGTAAGGAGAAGATTGCGGTTTCCGAGGCAAGAAAGCTCGGTATTCCCGTTGTTGCAATCGTAGACACGAACTGCGACCCCGATGAAATCGACTATGTAATTCCCGGAAACGACGACGCTATCCGCGCTGTAAAGCTTATCGCAGGCGCAATGGCTGACGCTATTATTTCCGCAAATCAGGGCAAGACCGAAGCAGAGGCTGCCGAAGCGGAAGAAACCCAGACTGAGGAATAATTGAGATATAAGGAGAAAGAAAATGGCTAATGTAACTGCACAGGACGTTAAAGAGCTGCGCGATATGACCGGCTGCGGTATGATGGACTGCAAGAGAGCGCTTGTCGAAGCTGACGGCAACCGTGACGAAGCTGTTAAAATTCTTCGTGAAAAGGGACTTGCAAAGGCTGCCAAGAAGGCGGGCAGAATTGCCGCAGAGGGCGTTGTTAAGGCTATGACCAGAGGCAATATCGGCGTAGTTGCTGAAATCAACTGTGAAACCGACTTCTGCGCGAAGTCAGATAAGTTCCTCGCAATGGTTGAGGAAATCGCAAATACAATTCTCGACAACGACGCCGCTGACCCCGACGCACTTATGGATTGCACGGTTTCCGGCACAAACGAGAAGGTTTCCGAGTATCTCACAAACAAGATTGCAACAATCGGCGAGAATATCAAAATCCGCCGTTTCACAAAGATGGAAGGCACTCTTATCGCTTATATGCACGATGGCGGCAGACTCGGAACTCTCGTAAAGATTGTTACCGACAAGCCCGAGGACGCTGAAGTTCTCGCGTGCGGAAAGAACGTCGCTCTTCAGGTAACGGCTCTCGGCGCTCAGTATGTAAGCAAGGATACCGTTCCCGCAGAGGTTCTTGCAAACGAGAAAGAGGTTCAGACCAAGCTCGTTGAGCAGGAAGGCAAGCCCGCAAACGTTGCCGAGAAGATTGTTGAAGGCCGTATGAGAAAGTTCTTCGAGGAAGTTTGCCTTCTCGACCAGAAATACTTCAAGGACGACACTATGAGCGTTGGCAAGTACGTTCAGTCCGTTGAAAAGGCGCAGGGCTGCTCTATCAAGGTTGACAGCTTCGTTCGTTATGAGCGCGGCGAGGGCATTGAGAAAAAGCAGGACGACTTTGCTGCCGAAGTAGAGGCAATGGTTAAGAAATAAGTTCCGGTTTCGGACGATAACAGACCTCCCTGTTTGCACGGGGAGGTTTTTCGTTAAGCAAAAAAACTCCCCCGAACTGAGTTTCGGGGGAATTTTCGTTATTTTTGTCCAACTGCAAGCCTTTTGTTCTTGAGAGCCTGATATTTCTGCTTTGTCGCCTCGCCGCCGCGGATATGGCGTTCCTGTTTATTCTTGTCGAGAACCGCCTTAACCTCGTCGAAAAGCCGTTTGTTTGCCTTTTCAAGTTTTGTGGTTATATCCTGATGAACCGTGCTTTTGCTGATTCCGAACTGTTTTGCGGTACTTCTTACGGTAGCGTTGTTCTGCACGATATAATTTCCGAGAATGACGCATCTTTCTTCGCTTCCTTCGCCGTAGTGCTTCAATGAAATACCCCCTTTATGAGCCTTTTTTATCGTCGCTCAACAGTAAATACTATGTTCGGAATGTACGGTTTATGATTGCGGACAAATTCGCTATTGACAATTGAGCAGGAAAAAGTTATAATTAATATGAGAAGTAACGTTTTTAAGGAGCAGGAAATGGATTTTTTTGAGTTTTCACCGGAGATTGAAAAGGCTTCGGAAGCGGCGATGAAGAAGTGCGAAAAGCGGTTCGCGGAGCTTGACGAGCTTTGCGAATACAACGGAAAGCGCATTCTGAAGGCGTTTATCGACAACCGCGTAAGCGAAATGCATCTGAAAGGCACAACGGGCTATGGTTACGGCGACGAGGGCAGAGATAAGCTTGACGCGGTATTCGCGCAGGTTCTGGGCGCCGAGGACGCGCTTGTGCGGCATAATTTCGTGAACGGAACGCACGCGATTGTAACGGCGCTTTTCGGTATTCTGCGGAACGGCGACAACATACTTTTCGCAACGGGACTGCCTTATGATACCGTTCAGGACGCGGTTTTCGGGGAAAATGTGGGTTCGCTTCGCGATTACGGGATAACAAGCGCGGTTGTTCCTCTCGACAAGAACGGAATGCCCGATTACGCGAAAATCACCGAAAGCGCGGCGGGCTGTAAAGCGGCTTATATTCAGCGTTCGCGGGGATATTCGCTTCGCCCGTCGTTCGATATCGATATTATCGAGAAGATAATCAGCGCGGTTAAATCGGCAAATCCCGACTGCATAATTCTCGTGGACAACTGTTACGGCGAGCTTGTCGAGAAGCGCGAACCCACGGCTGTCGGCGCGGATTTGATTGTCGGCAGTTTAATCAAGAATTTGGGCGGCGGAATTGCCGAAACGGGCGGTTACATAGCGGGCCGCGCGGATTTGATTGAGAAGTGCGCGTTTCGCCTGACAACGCCCGGCGCGGGAAAAGAAGTCGGCTGTTCGCTTAATCAGAGCCGCGGAATGTATCTCGGTCTGTTTCACGCACCGGAGGCGGTCTGCGCGGCGCTGAAAACGTCGGTTTTTGCGGCGGCATTGTTTGACGAGCTTGGCTATGAGGTTTTTCCGAGGTATGATGAAAAGCGCACGGATATAATCGCCGCGATAAAGCTGCACGGCGAAAACGAGCTGATACGTTTCTGCGAGGGCATTCAGAGCGGTTCGCCGATAGACAGTTCGGCGCTTCCCGAACCTTGGGATATGCCGGGCTACGACAGCAAGGTGATAATGGCTGCTGGCGCGTTTACGATGGGCGCTTCGATTGAGCTTTCGGCGGACGCGCCGCTCAGAGAACCGTTTGCGGTGTGGGTTCAGGGCGGACTTACGTTTCCGACGGGAAAAACGGGGATTATGCTCGCCGCAGACAGAATATTGAAAGGCAGAAGCCATGGTTAAGAGAATGTTCGCGATATCGGGCGTTTCGCTCGCGCTGCTGTTTGTGTTCTGGGGAATGTACCTCGGCACGAAAAAGTCCGTTTACTTCACGCTCGGAATAGTCGCAATGACCGTTTGCTATCACTTCACGATAAGGCTGGTTATCGGCAATTTGTTTGATTATAAGCTCAGGAACTGCGTTGATTACAAGAGAAAGTGGTTTGCGCCGCGCGATTTTGAGGAAAAGCTGTACAAGAAGCTTCGCGTTAAGAAATGGAAGAAGTATATTCCGACGGCTGACGAAAGCCTGTTTTCCTTTGAAAACAGAACGCCGAAGCAGATTTTAATGTCGGGCTGTCAGGCGGAGATTGTACACGAGGTGTGCGCGGGAGCGGGACTTCTGGCGATGCTTCTGGCGTTTCCGTTCGGAGAATTTTGGGTATTTTTCGCAACGTCAATACTTGCGGCGCTCTGCGACCTTGTTTTTGTCGCGATACAGCGGTATAACCGCCCGCGGCTGCTGAAGCTTATGGAGAGAACACGGAAAAATGCTTGAAATAAGACTTGCGGAAAACGCCGACAAAGCCGATGTAATGAGCCTTTACCGCTCGCTTGTCGGAACGGAGGGATTGACTTGGAGCGAGGATTATCCGACAATGGACGACGTTGAGCGCGATATTGCGGCAAAATCGCTTTATATCGCTGTTTTGGACGGCAGAATAATAGCTGCCGCGGGGGCTGGCGAGGACAGCGAGGTTTCGGATATTTCATTGCTTGAAAATCCCTGCTGCCTCTATCGCGTTGGTGTGAGCCGTGATTTTCAGCGGCGAGGAATTGCGGGAAATCTGCTTGAACATATAAAAGCGGACGTGAAAAAGCGCGGATTTGACGGAATGTTTTTTCTTGTCGCGAGAGAGAACAAACCCGCGTTGAAACTTTATGAGAAGCACGGATTTTCACGCGCCGGTGAAACAAAAATGTTCGGATATGAGTTCTTTTGCTATGAATTAATTTTTAAGGAGAATTGATATGATAAAGAGTATGACAGGCTTCGGGAGAGCGGAAGCCGTGCTTAACGGAAGAAGCATAACGGTTGAAATACGCTCGGTAAATCACCGCTATTACGAGTTTTCGTGCCGTTTGCCGAGGAGTATGAATTTCGCGGAGGAGAAGATTAAGTCGTTTCTCTACGGCAAGATTTCGCGCGGAAAGGTCGAGGTTTCGGTTCTGGTGCAGAACGTTGCGGCGATATCCGAGAAAATCACCGTGAACAAAGAGGTGATTTCGGAGTACATAACGGCGCTGCGCGAGATAAAGGACGAGATGAATTTAACGGACAATCTCTCGCTGTCGGACGTAATGAGGATACCCGACGCGTTTACCGTCGTAAAGGCGGAAACGGACGAGGAGCAGCTCTGGGATGACCTGAGAAGCGTTCTCGGCGCTGCTCTTGACAACTTTGTCAGAATGCGCGAAACCGAGGGCGCGAAAATGCGCGCGGATATTCTTTCAAGACTCGAGGTTATCGAGAAGAACGTGAGCGTTGTCGAGGAGCGTTCGCCGAAGATTGTCGAGGATTACAGAAAGCGTCTTTACGACAGAATGTGCGAGGTGCTTGAGGGCAGGAATATCGACGAGGGAAGAATACTTCTCGAAGCGGGTATTTTCTCCGAGAAAACCGCCGTTGACGAGGAAACCGTGCGTTTGCGCTCGCATATTTCGCAGCTTCGCGGTATGGTTGAAAGCGATGAGCCGATAGGCAGAAAGCTTGATTTTCTCGTGCAGGAAATGAACCGCGAAACCAACACGATAGGCTCGAAAGTGCAGGATATCGAGGTTACGAAGATTGTCGTTGACCAGAAGAGCGAAATTGAAAAAATCCGCGAGCAAATTCAGAATATCGAGTAAAAACGCTTGACAAAACGCGCTGAATGTAATATAATATAAAGGTGAAGAAATTCACAAATATTTTTATCTGTTTCGGGGCGGGGTGAGAGTCCCCACCGGCGGTTAAAGTCCGCGAGCGGCTTTTTGGCTGCCGAATCGGTGTAATTCCGATACCGACGGTATAGTCCGGATGAAAGAACAGAACACAAATAGTCGATATTTGCGTCCCCGATTTTTGGATTAGTCCGAAAGTCGGGGTTTTGTTCAAGAAAGCGCAACCCTGAGGAAAGGGACATTATGGAAAACACGGTTAAACAAGGGAAAAAAGTCGATGCAAGGCGGCTTGTATTCACGGCGCTTATGGCGGCGATTTCGTATTTGCTTGCGGAATTTCTGGAGTTCAAGATACCGATAATGCCGAGCTTTATCACGCTTGATTTCTCGGACGCGCCCGCGATGCTAGCTTCGCTTACAATGGGGCCTGTGTCGGGAGTTTTGGTGTGCTTAATCAAGAACGTGATAGGCTGTATGACGTCGCACACGGCTTGCGTCGGGGAGCTTTCAAACTTTATTCTGGGCGCTGCGCTTGTGCTTCCTGCGGGAATTATCGCGCACAGGAAGAAAAAGCTGTCGCGCGCGGTTATCGGCTGTTCTGTCGGCGCGGTAACGGCGGCGTCGTTCGGATTTTTGTCGAATTATTTCCTCATATATCCGCTTTTTTCGCAGATAGGCTGGTCAACGGAAGCGATTGTCGGTATGTACCAAAAAATATTGCCGAGCGTAAACAATCTCGCCGAGTGCCTGCTTATATTCAACGTGCCGTTCACGTTCGTAAAAGGCGCGATAGCGGCGGTATTCTCGCTGGTTTTGTATAAGCACCTAAGGCCGGTGTTCAGCAGTATTTACAGGGAGTGAAAACCTAGAAAATGTCGTTAAAACAGGCTGTAAAGCACTTTCGCACGATAACGAGGCATCGTCACCGCGTAATTGCACACTGCGCGAAAGCGGGAATATTCTGGCAGGGGCTGCGGCACGATTTGTCGAAATACACGCCGACGGAGTTTATTCCGGGAGCGCGGTATTATCAAGGGACGCGCTCTCCGAACGAGGGCGAGCGCGAGGCTTACGGTTATTCAAAGGCTTGGCTTCACCACAAGGGCAGAAACCGCCACCATTTTGAATACTGGGTTGACTACAACCCGAAAACGCGTAGGCAGGAGCCTGTGAAAATGCCGCTGAGATTTGTTGCGGAGATGTTCTGCGACAGGGTTGCCGCGAGTAAGATTTATCAGGGCAAAAATTACACGGACGATTGCGCGCTGAACTATTTTCTCCGCGCGAAGCAGAACAGGATTATTCACGAAAAAACGTCGGATTTGCTTGAAAGCTGGCTTAAAATGCTTGCGGAAAAGGGCGAAAAGGAAACTTTTGCCTATATCAGGGACTTTTTGCGGCATAATAAGGATTATTGAAGAAAGGGAGAACGCAGGTTCTCCTTTTTTAATATTTGGAAAAATTCCTGTTGACAAATTTCGTGCAATGTGATATAATGAATTATGGGCAAAAATTGGTTTTGCTCAAAAGATAGCTTTAGGAGGTTTTTGTGAAAAGGGGAGGTGATTACCGATGAAGAATGTTCTTAAAAGAATTTCGGCGGCAATTATGGCTGTTATCGTTGGCAGCCATACCATGGTTTTTGCATTTGCGTTTACAACTGCTGCAAATGTAAGCGAAGATATTATTGGATATTACAACGGGGTTGAAAACACGCAGGCTACCATGTATGTGGGGGGGATAGGTTCGGCTGACGAAGTGTTCGTGAGCGCATATTACTCGCTTGAAGCCGGAAATTACGTCGTGGGGTCCGGTCAGCCATCGCTTGTCAGGTCAAATTCGTATTGTTTTCTTATGCCGAAAGTGAGACTGTGCGAAAGAAATGGCACAAATCCCAGAGGCTATTTCAACAATTGCGTGCTTAGAGGCAATATTATTAGGGAGAGTTCCTTTTTTAATACTACCGTATATCTATCCGAAGGCGACTTCAAGTACAAACACATTTGATTAGGAGGGATTTCTTATGACTAAAACAAAACGTAACACATTATTCATCATTCTCGGCATTATTCTGACAATCGGAGCAGTTGTCGGCGTTTTTCTGGCGATTAATTCTCAGAAAGCAAACGCCGATGAAAATGAGTTTACCAAGCTTTACTATCCCGAACTGCTGAAAGAGGGTCGTTATTATAAGGACGGCGACGCAAATTCCGAATTTTATTTTGAAGTAAAGGGCGGAAAGCTTTCTCTTCACGGCGACAGGGATAAGCTTGTTCAGATGGTTTTTGAGCATTGGGAAAAAATGGACGATGCGAGCGCCGAAAAATCGGCAGAATATCGCGAGGATACTTTCAAGCACGCCGAAATGGTTGTTGACTACGATATGCAGGAACAGGACTGCCTTGTGTTTAAGACAAGACCTATGGACGCCGAGGATACGGAATATCTGCTGATAACCAAATACAATAAGGAAACGTTCAGAGAGGACGATGCAACGTCAGGGACGGGATATTTCTTTAACGGGGTCGATACGATAGAATATTGGTCCGACAGCCCGTTTGTCCTTGTAAAATAACTTTTAATCTGATTTTCCGCCCGTTTTTGAAGCAAATTCATATCATTCAGGAACTCTACGCTTTGATAATTACATTTAGGAGGTTTTTTATGAAAAAAATAAAATTTGTGATTATAGCGCTGCTTTTGTGCGTTATGACGGCGTTTGCGGTCGGCTGCGCGCAGCAGGAGGACGATTTCACCACGCGCGAAAGACCCGACCCGGAGTTTGAGGAGGGAGTTGTGATGACGACGGAATTTGCCGAGTATGACAAAAATCTCGAAAAAATCACCGTTACCATCACGAATAACAGCGATATTGAGTTTGTATTTAACGGACAGGACTTTTCCTTGCAGAAAGATACGGGCGAAAGCTGGCGTTATCTCAGCGTAAGCGGCTCGATTAACGCAAGCGGTCAAGTTGTTAGACCGGGAGAATCGGGAAGCTGCACGGTTTACGTCAGCGAGCATATCAAAACGCCGGTTTCCGCGGGAACTTACCGTCTGCTTCTCGGCGAGGGAAAGAAAGTAAGCGCGGAATTTACGGTTAAATAAAGCCTATATGAACGAAAAGCGGGGATTAATTCTCCGCTTTTTTAGGCGACCATGTGTTATTTTTGTGATTGTCTTGACAATTCCCGCAAGATGTTGTATAATGTAAAAGGATTATTATTTACGGAGGAAAAAGAAATGGGACTTACGTTAACAGAAAAGATAATAAAGGCGCACATTATCGACGGCGAAATGAAGAAGGGAACGGAAATCGGGCTTAAAATCGACCAGACCCTTACTCAGGACGCAACGGGAACCATGGCGTATCTTCAGTTCGAGGCAATGGGCGTCGACCGCGTGAAAACGGAGCGTTCGGTTGCTTACATTGACCACAACACGCTTCAGAGCGGCTTTGAGAACGCGGACGACCACCGTTTCATCGGTTCTGTGGCGAAGAAGCACGGAATTTGGTTTTCGCGTCCCGGAAACGGAATTTGTCATCAGGTTCACCTTGAGCGCTTCGGCAAGCCCGGAAAGACCTTAATCGGTTCTGACAGCCATACTCCCACGGGCGGCGGAATAGGAATGTTGGCGATGGGCGCGGGCGGACTTGACGTTGCCGTGGCAATGGGCGGCGGCGCTTATTACATAACAATGCCGCAGGTTGTGAAGGTAAATCTCACGGGAAAGCTTCACGATTGGGTATCCGCAAAGGACGTTATACTCGAAGTTCTGCGCAGACTGTCGGTTAAGGGCGGCGTAGGAAAGGTTATGGAGTACACGGGCGAGGGCGTGAAGAGTCTGTCTGTGCCGGAGCGCGCGACAATCACGAATATGGGCGCGGAGCTTGGCGCGACAACTTCGATTTTCCCGTCCGACGAGGTAACTCTTGACTTTTTGAAGGCTCAGGGCAGAGCGGAGGACTATGTTGAGCTTTCCGCAGACGCAGACGCCGTTTATGACGAGGAGGTAGACATCGACCTTGCGGAGCTTGTTCCGCTTGCGGCATGTCCACATTCTCCCGATAACGTAAAGACCGTCGATGAAATCGGCGCGATTAAGATTGACCAGGTATGCATAGGCTCCTGCACGAACTCATCGCTTCAGGATATGAGGAAAGTCGCTCATATTCTCAAGGGAAAGACGGTTCACCCGGACGTTTCGCTCTCGATTGCGCCCGGCTCAAAGCAGGTTTTCGAGCAGCTCGCTTCCGAGGGAACGCTTGCGGTTCTTATCGCTGCGGGCGCGAGAATACTTGAAAGCGCCTGCGGACCGTGCATAGGAATGGGACAGTCGCCCAACTCAAAGGGAATTTCGCTGCGCACGTTCAACCGAAACTTCCTCGGCAGAAGCGGCACAAAGGACGGACAGATTTACCTTGTTTCGCCCGAAACGGCGGCTGCTTCGGCGATTGCGGGCGTTTTCACCGATCCGAGAACGCTCGGCGAGATGCCGCCTTACAAGATGCCGGAACGCTTCCTTATCAACGATAATATGATAGTGAAGCCCGCGTCCCCCGAAGAAGCGCCGTCCGTTGAGATTTTGCGCGGACCGAACATCAAGCCGTTTCCTGTGAACAAGCCGCTTGCGGAGAGCATCGAAAGCAGCGTTACGCTCAAAGTCGGCGATAACATCACAACCGACCACATTATGCCCGCGGGCGCGAAGATACTTCCGCTGCGCTCGAATATACCCGCGATTTCGGAGTATTGCTTCACGGTATGCGATGAAACATTCCCGAAGCGCGCAAAAGAAGCCGGAACGTCAATCATAGTCGGCGGAACGAACTACGGTCAAGGCTCGTCCAGAGAGCACGCGGCGCTTGCTCCGCTCTATCTCGGCGTTAAGGCGATTATCTGCAAGAGTTTTGCGAGAATACACCGCCAGAACCTCATAAACAACGGTATTCTGCCGCTTGAATTTGTGAACGAGGCTGATTACGACAGGATTAATCAGGGCGACGAGCTTGTGATTGCAAATATCCGTTCGATAGTTGAAAATGGCGGCAAAATTATGGTCGAGGACAAGACCGCAGGCTTCTCTTTCGAGGTTAAATGCGAGCTTTCCGAACGCGGCAAGGGAATGATGCTCGCGGGCGGACTGCTGAATTACACGAAGAAAAACGGCTGAAAGGAGCGTAAAAATGAGTAAAATCGGCGGATTTTTTCTTGTTTTGTTTGCGTTCATCGCGGGATTTCTTATGGGAAAACAGGCGCAGTGCTGCTGCACGGAGTCGAATGACGATGAGAGCGAAAAGCGCGGAAAAAGCGGTTTGGGCTGCGGAAACAAAATAAACAACATCATCAATTGGTCGTTTAACGTCAACAAAAACTAAACGGAAAAACGCTTGACGACAGAATAACCGGAAAGGAATAACGAAAATGGCTGAAAAAATTCAGATGACAACGCCGCTTGTGGAGATGGACGGCGACGAGATGACCAGAATTATCTGGAAGATGATTAAGGATATTCTGATTAACCCTTATATTGACCTGAAAACCGATTATTACGACCTCGGTCTTGTTCACAGAAACGAAACGGACGACCAAGTGACAATCGACTCGGCGAACGCAACGAAAAAATACGGCGTCGCGGTAAAGTGCGCGACGATTACGCCGAACGCACAGCGTGTTGAGGAGTATAAGCTCAAGGAGATGTGGAAGTCGCCGAACGGCACAATCCGCGCTATTCTTGACGGAACGGTGTTCAGAAAGCCTATTCTCGTAAAGGGCATCACGCCGTATATTCCGACCTGGACGAAGCCTATTACAATTGCGCGTCACGCTTACGGCGATATCTATAAGAACACTGAGCTGCGCGTTCCCAAGGGAAGCCGTGCCGAGCTTGTCCTCACCGATGAAAACGGCAAGGAAACCCGCGCGCTTATCCACGATTTCAAGAACAGCGACGGAATTGTTCAGGGCGTACACAACCTCGACAGCTCGATTTCGAGTTTTGCGAGAGCGTGCTTCAACTACGCTCTTGACGCGAAAGAAACGCTCTGGTTCGCTTCAAAGGACACGATTTCCAAGACCTACGACCACCGTTTCAAGGATATTTTCGCCGAGATTTACGAAAACGAGTACAAGGCGAAGTTCGAGGCTGCGGGAATTGAGTATTTCTACACGCTGATTGACGATGTCGTGGCGAGAGTAATTCGCTCCGAGGGCGGATTTATCTGGGCTTGCAAGAACTATGACGGAGATGTTATGTCGGATATGCTTGCGACGGCGTTCGGTTCGCTCGGACTTATGACGAGCGTTTTGGTATCGCCCGACGGAAAGTATGAGTACGAAGCGGCTCACGGCACGGTTACGCGCCACTATTACAACTATCTCAAGGGTGAAAAGACCTCGACAAACCCGATTGCAACGATATTCGCGTGGAGCGGCGCTCTGAGAAAGCGCGGCGAGCTTGACGGAATTGCGGCGCTCTGCGATTACGCGGACAAGCTGGAAAAGGCTTCTGTTCAGACGATGGAAGAAGGCGTTATGGACAAAAATCTTGCGGCGATGTCGAAGCTTGAGAACAAGCGCGTTGTCGATACCGAAACATTCCTCGTTGAAATCAACAAGCGCCTTGCGGAGCTTATGAAATAAGAAATAATACTCATATATGAGAAGAACCGCCCTCGTTTTTGTGGGCGGTTTTTGCGTTATTTATCGGGAGAATGAGGATTTTCAAGCGTTGCGCCGTAGAAGAACGCGAGGATTTCCTCGGCGGTTTTTCCATCGCGCGACATAGCATCCGCCGCGGCAAGACTCATTCCCGTATTTCCGCCCCAACCGCGGCAGGCGAAGATGAAACAGTCGTCCTCGTGCGTGATTTCAATGGCGGTGCTGCGCAGACCGAGCGTTTCCTTGATGAAATCGCCCGTGATGGTCTGACGCGAGATTTTGATTGTTTCAAGCGCGCCGTATTCATCATAAATCGGCTCGGAGAACCAATCCGCGGGATTATCGCGCAGACGTTTTATCTCGGAAAGCGCAAGAACTTCATTTTCCGTGTAAGCGTTTTTGCTGAGATAACCCTTGCACATCACGTCCGAAGGGAGGCTTACGGACGGCATAAGAGGCGATTTGTCGATTGTTCTGCCGCAGGAGATACGGCAAAATTCAAGCAAAACCGGCTTATCTTCATATGTAAAGTACATATTTTCGGAGTAATCCACGGCTTCTCTGACGGCGGCGCGAGCGATTGCGTTCACTGCCTTGTCGGTGTAATCGGCATAGGGAAAGCTCTCGCAGACCGTGAAATCCGCGCCGAAATTATCGAAGCTGTCGTGATTTTTGAGAGCGTAGAGCGCGTTTGTGTTTATAACGGCGGCGAGGGCTTCAAGCGTCTGCTGTTCGTATATTTCGCCGCTTTCGGGGAGGAACCCGCGCAGGCAGCCTTCAAGGAACTCGGTGTAGTCGATACTTTCAATTTCCGCGCGTTCGGGGAAATAAACGGTGACTTTTTCGGGAAAAGGCGACGCGTCGTCGCTTTTCGGGCAGACGTTTATCAGGACGATAATCATAATCGTGAATAAAACCAGCGCTCCCGCCGATACAATCGTGATTTTCTTTGGCATTTCGGATTTCCTTTCCGTTCAGGCGCTTAGAAAGCGTCGCTGATAATCTGTGATATCTGCATTGTCGGGCTGATGCGACAAATTTTACGTTCACTCTTGACTTTACGCTCGCAATATGCTATAATTTAAGTTGGATTATTATATGAGGAGTTATGTGTTATGGACAATTTAGAAAAGCTGAAGTCAACGGATAAGTTTAAGGCGATGTGCGAGGAATTTTGCAAAAACAGCGTCATAAGCCAGTCTATGTACAATAAATTCGGCGTAAAAAGAGGACTTCGCAATGCGGACGGTTCGGGCGTTGTCGCGGGAATTACGAACGTGTGCTGCGTACACGGCTATGTTATAAGCGAGGGCGACAAGCAGCCTATCGAGGGCGAGCTTATTTATCGCGGCTATAACGTTCGCGACCTTGTAAACGGCGTGATGAACGATAAGCGTTACGGCTACGAGGAGGTTGTGCATCTTCTGCTTCTCGGTTCGCTTCCGAACGAAAAGGAGCTTTCGGAGTTTTCGCAGCTTCTTGCCGAATACCGCGAGCTTCCGCGTTATTTCAGCGAGGACGTAATTATGCGTAATCCGTCGCCGAATATTATGAACAAGATGCAGCAGGCGGTTCTGACGCTTTACAGCTATGACCACGACCCGGAAAACAAGTCGCCGGAGGTTCAGATGCTTCAGGCGCTTTCGGTAATCTCGAAGCTGCCTGCGATAATGGTGTCGTCATATCAGGCGCTGCGCCGTTTTTATCACAACGACAGTATGGTTATGCACCAGATAAACAAGGACGAAAGCCTTGCTGAGAGTATTCTTTCAACGCTGCGCGACGACAGAGCGTATACTCCCGAGGAGGCGAAGCTTCTTGACCTTTGCCTTATGCTTCACGCGGAGCACGGCGGCGGAAACAACTCGACTTTCACCTGCCGCACGGTTTCTTCATCGGGAACGGACGCATATTCCGCGTATGCGGCGGCAATCGGTTCTTTGAAAGGACCGCGTCACGGCGGCGCGAACATCAAGGTTATGGAGATGCTTGAGTGCATAAAAGAGGGCGTTCACGACTGGAAGGACGATGAAGAGGTATCCGCGTTCCTGCACAAGATAATGCGGAAGGAAGCGGGCGACGGTTCGGGACTTGTCTATGGAATGGGACACGCGGTATACACGCTTTCCGACCCCAGAGCGGTTATTCTCAAGGAAAACGCGATGAATCTTGCGCGCGGAACCGATTTTGAAGCGGAATTTATGCTTCTCGACAGCATCGAGCGGCTCACTCCGGGGGTATTTGCTGAGGAACGCGGCGATATAAAGAATATATGCGCGAATGTCGATATGTATTCCGGGCTTGTGTATAAGATGCTGAAGATACCGGTTGAGATGTACACTGCGCTTTTTGCGTGCGCGAGAATGGCCGGTTGGTGCGCGCACAGAATGGAAGAGATGATAAACGGAAAGCGCATAATTCGTCCCGCATACAAGGCTATTAATCAGAACAAGAAATATATTCCGCTTTCGGAGAGAATATAGGCTACACCGCATAATTATTTTCGTTCAATCACGCAGAGAGT
>UMHM01075401.1_pt1 | contig 53019 bp, 44 predicted proteins | sample 1965501 | NCBI WGS metagenome assembly UMHM01 (sample SAMEA4836095, study PRJEB28245) | human gut metagenome | biome: gut microbiome; material: fecal sample | place: Denmark | collected 2008
AAGCTCAAAGAATTTTATCACGTTTTCATTCATTGTATATTTCTCCGTTCAGTTTATTTTGTCGTGTCTGTATCAAGTATATCCGTATCGAGGACGTATTTCCCCGAGCCGTTTATCACAAGCGTCCCGCCGTAGCGCTGCACGCGCTGAAAGCCCGCGCCGGTGTAGCTTTTGTGCACATGGCCGTGGATGAAGTACTTCGGGCTGTACCTGTCCAGCAGGGGTAAGAAGGCCTCAAACCCGCGGTGGGCGAAGTCGTCCGCGTCGCCGCAGCCGAGCGGCGGCGCGTGCGCCAGCACGATGTCCACGCCCCCGGCGCGCGCAAGCTTCAGGCGCAGGCGCTGTATGCGCCGCTCCATCTGCCGCTCGGTGTACTGATGCGGGCCGCCCGAGTACATCGGACTGCCGCCGAAGCCAAGAATGCGCAGACCGTTCACAGTGACGAGCTTTCCGTCCACGCAGTCGCAGCCCTCCGGCGGCGCGGCGGCATAGGCGGCGTCGTGGTTGCCCGGCACGTACAGGAGCGGGCGGTTCGCCATGGTGACAAGGAAGCTGAGATAGCTTGCCTTCAGGTCGCCCGCGGACAGTATCATATCTATCCCGGCAAGCCGGCCGGGTGTGTAGTAATCCCAAAGATACGGGCTTTCTTCGTCGGACACGATGAGTATTTTCAAAGCTGAGTGATCTCCTTTACCGGGGGAAGTTCGTTTCTGTATATGCCCAGCAGCCGCACCAGCCCCTGCGACTTCGGCAGAAGCTCGTCGAAGCCGGGCAGCGCGCCGTCCACGTTGTCGCAGAACCAGTCCATCTTCATTATCTCATCTGCCGTCAGCTCATGCTCACCGTCGCAGCGCAGCACGCCGTGCTGATCCTTTATGCGCGTGCGGAACGGCGAGACCGCCCCGCTGACAAGTCCCTTTTTCAGAATGTCCGCCAGCGAGTGCACCCCGTCCGGCAGAGAGGAGCTGAGCTGTATGTCGATAACGCCGGTGTCCATGCCCCACCAGTAGTTTATAGCGTGCCCGCCGGGCGCGTCGTTCCACGCGCCGGAAAGGATGCTGAGCAGCACCTTCTCATAAAAGCGCCCCCAGTGCCAGCACGGCACGGCCAGCGGCAGAAGAGACCCGTCGGGTCCCAACTTGTACGTGCCCCATTCCATAGCCCAGTGCGACTTCACGGGGTTCGTGGCGTCGCGGTTGGATATCACGGTTATCCCGTGCGACAGGAAATCGCCCAGCGGGTCGCCGGGGGTGCACGTCCAGCGCAGCTTCACCCGCGCCCGGGGGTTCGTCAGGCGCACGCCGAGGGCAAAGGCGTTCACGCTTGCCGGAACGCCGTATATGGGATAGTTCGAGATATAGCCCACCGCGTCCGTTTCCGCCATTGCCCCGGCTATCGCGCCGGTGATGAACTTGGCCTCGTATATGCGCGCGTAATACATCCGCACGCCGGTGTACGGCAGCGACAGCGCGCAGTTTAGCACCTTCACGCCGCTGTTTTCCGCCGCGATGCGCCGGCACGCGTCTATCATGTGCGGCGTCGTTGCGAATATCACCTGCGCCCCGTCCTTCACGGCGCGCGTCATCGCCTCGTAATACTCCCCGTTGTAGGCCGGGTATACGCCGATGCTCAGCTTCGTGCCGAGGCGCCCGGCAATGTATTCGCGCCCGTGCTCGTGCGCGCGCGTCCACGCGCTCACCTTCGGGTCAAAGGCGTATATGAAGGCGACCTTCAAATGCTCCGGCCGCGCGGCGCTGAGGAGCTTTGAAAGTATGCCCTGCGCGCGCTCGTCCGGCTCCGTGCTGACCTCTATCGGCTCCGCCAGCGTCAGGGCCTTTATGTCCGGCCAGAGCGCGGCGATGGTTTTCGTCAGCTCCGGCTGCGTCAGGCCCTTTATGTCCGCAAAGGGATATACCTGAAGCCAGACCAGCAGCGCCTCCTCCGGCGTCACGTCAAGGTTCTCGGTGTTCAGCTTTTCAAAGGCCTGCCGGAAGTGCAGAAAGCCAGCGGTGAAGCTCAGCCGCTCCTTATCCGTCCACTCGTGCCCGGCCTCAAAGCCGAGAAGCGCCTGTAGCCGCGCGTACTGCCCGCGGTGGCGGAAGGAGATGAGATACAGCCGGCTGAGCTGATAAAAGCGCATGAACTCGTAGTACACGACGACCTCATGATCGTCGGAGTATTCCGGCACGATGCGCGTGACTATGCCGGGGATGCCCGGCGCGCCGTAGCTTTTCAGCACGCTTACGCGCTTGTTGCCCTCCTGCACGTAGAACTTGCCCATGTATTCAAAGCATTTCACCGGGTCGCGGATGCCCTCGTCGCCCAGATGCGCTTCGCATAGGCTTATCCACTTGGCGGCAAACTCCGTCGCCTCCTCAAGCAGCGGCATGAAATTCCCCGCCAGCGCGTACATGCGCCCGGCGGACTTCGTGCCGATGACAAGCTCGGAGGGGATGTTCACAAGACCGAGATTTGCCCGCCCGGCCACTGTCGCCTCGTCCAGAATATCGTCCAGCACCAGCGGGTACGGGTATCCGCCGCGGCTGACGGCGGCCTTGTAGTACCGCTGCCCGGCCTTAAGCGCGTGCGCGTATTGTTCAACTGCTTCCTGTCTGCTCATGTGCAGCCCTCCAGCGTGGTGATTTAATTATGTTATCATGTGCGGGCGGAAACTTCAATCGCAAAGATGTAAAAATTGCCGCGCAAATGCGCCCGCCATTGAAATATGCACGGCGTTGGGGTATAATGAACCTGATTTTCAAACATATTTCCCGTATGGAGAATTGCATGGACAGAACGCTGAATGAAAAGCTGGATATATTCTTCGACGATGCGCGCACGCGCCGCGCGCTGTTCTGGCTCATCCTCGCCATTGGCATATTTGCAAGGGTGTTCCGCTTCGGCCTTGTGCCGGGCGGCATAAATCAGGACGAGGCCTTCGCCGGGTATGAGGCGTGGGCGCTGCTGAATTACGGCATCGACACCGCGGGCTATCATAATCCCGTTTACCTCACGGCCTGGGGCAGCGGTATGAACGCGCTGGAGAGCTATCTCATGATGCCGTTTATCGCGCTTTTCGGATTGAAGGTGTGGGTCATCCGCCTGCCGCAGCTCATCGTCTCCTGCATGAGCCTGTGGGTGGCGTATCTTCTCGTGCACCGCACCGTGAACGAGCGCGCGGGCCTCACGGCGATGTTTATGCTGGCCATATGCCCGTGGCATATCATCATGTCGCGCTGGGGGCTGGAATCGAACCTTGCGCCGGGCTTTCTGCTGTTCGGGCTGTATTTCTTCGTGCGCGCGCTGGACGCGCCGCGGTACATGCTGCTCTCGGCGCTGATGTACGGGCTGAGTCTCTATACCTACGCCACCATATGGGTTTACGTGCCCGTGATGCTGCTGGTGCAGCTCATATACTGCATGGCGTGCAGAAAGCTGCGCTTTGACAAGTGGCTTTGCCTTTCGGGCGTGCTGCTGGCGGCGCTTGCCGTGCCGCTGCTGCTGTTCCTCGCGGTGAATTATGGGTATATCGACGAGATACGCACGCCGCTTTTCTCCATCCCGCGGCTACTCTATATGCGCACGGGGGAGATATCCCTTGACGAAAAAGCAAAGAAGCTGGAGCTTATCTGGAAGATATTCATCGACCAGAACGACGGGGAGATATGGAACAGCCCCTCACGCTTCGGCCTTTTCTACTATATCTCCATGCCCTTCGCCGTATTCGGCATCATCTTCTGCATCCGTCAGGCAGTCGTCTGCGCCCGGCAGCGTGAGTTCTGCCCGGAGGTGCTGCTGCTCGTGCAGTTTTTCGTGTGCCTGCCCCAGTGTATGCTCATAAAGGCGAACGTCACGAAGATAAACATGCTTTTCATCCCGCTCGTCGTCTTCATCGCGCTGGGGGCGTACTTCCTTTCAACGGTCAGCTACAGGCGCGTGCTGACGGGGCTTGCGGCGGTCTACGCGGCGCTGTTCGTGGGCTTTGAGTGCTATTACTTCACGACCTATGAGCGCGAGACGCGCGCGCACTTTTCCTACGGGCTTGAGGACGCGCTGGACGCTGCGATGGAAAAGGCGGACACGGTGTATATAGACCAGAATGAGTTTTACACAAAGGTGCTCTTCTATGCAGAGGAACCTGTGGACGAATTCAGAAGCACCGTTGAGTATCTTTACTACCCCACGTCGTATCTGCACGCGCTGAGCTTTGACAAGTTCCGCTTCTGGGTGAACCCGTACTTCCCGGAGGACGGCGCGGCCTATGTCATGCCCGCGGGCAGCGATTACGGCAAGCTGCTGGAATGCGGCTTCACCGTGGAGTATTACGGGAACTACGCCGTGGCATATAAGGAGGCGGCGCGATGAAGCTGAAAGCGAATTACCATACGCATACCGTGTTCTGCGACGGCGCGGACACGCCGGAGGACGTGGTGCTTGCCGCGATAGGCAAGGGCTTTACGCATCTGGGCTTTTCCGGGCACATGGACTACTTCGCCCATGTGGACGCGCCGCGCTATTTCGCCGAGCTACGGCGGCTGGAGGAAAAGTATGCCGACAGGATAGAGACCCTGCACGGGCTGGAGCTTGACAGTATCTATAAAGACCCCGCGCAGGCCGAGGCGGAATACACCATCGGCTCCACGCATTATCTGGATGTTCCGCCTGTGGACGGGGAGTATCTTTCCGTGGACAGCTCGCCTGAAAATTTAAAACGCCTTGCGGACGTATACTTCGGCGGCGACTATTACAAGCTTTCAAGGGCGTATTACGAGCTTGCGGCGCAGGCGGTGGAGCGTATGCACCCGACGTTTATCGGCCACTTCGATCTCGTCACGCGCTTTAACGACCTTCCGGCGGCGCAGGGCGGGCAGTATCTCGACGAGGACGACGCGCGCTATTACATGCCCGCGCTTGCGGCGATGGAGCAGCTCGTGCGGCAGGGCGCGGTGTTTGAGGTGAACTGCGGCGCGCTGAACCGCGGCTATAAGCGCCATGCATATCCCTGCCCGCGGCTGCTGCGCGCCCTGCGCGGCTTCGGCGGGGAGATCGTGATAAGCTCCGACGCGCACAGAAAAGAGCTTCTGGACGGCGGCTTTGACATTGCGCTGGAAACGGCGCGGGAGTGCGGCTTTGACCATGTCAACATCCTCACCCGCCGCAGCGATGGGGCGGACAAGCGGCCCGCGCCGCGCGGCCTCTTCTGGCAGACGGTGCCGATAAGAGAATAATAAAATATGCTCAGGCGGTGCAGCTTTTGACTCTGCACCGCCTGAGCTTTATACCTGCAAAAGACGCAGCATTTCCTTCCGGAGGTGGCCGATTATGCGCTTTTCAAGGCGGCTTATGTAGCTTTGCGAAATGCCCATTATGTCGGCGACCTCCTTCTGCGTGTATTCGCGTCCGTCGGGCAGGCCGAAGCGCATCAGGATTATGCGCTTTTCCCGCTCGTTCAGCGTGTCTATGGCCTCCATCAGCATCTGTTTGTCCGCGTCGTCCTCAAGCGGCCGGGCGACCTCGTCCTCATCCGTGCCGAGGATGTCGGACAGCAGAAGCTCGTTCCCGTCCCAGTCGGTGTTGAGCGGCTCGTCAAAGCTTATCTCTGTGCGCTGGGCGTTTATCTTGCGCAGGTACATGAGTATCTCGTTTTCGATGCAGCGCGAGGCGTATGTGGCAAGCTTGATGTTCTTTGACGAGTTGAAGGTGTTCACGGCCTTTATAAGCCCTATCGTGCCGATGGAGATGAGATCTTCAATGTTGATGCCGGTGTTTTCAAAGCGTTTGGAGATATACACCACGAGGCGCAGATTGTGCTCAATAAGCAGCTTTTTCGCGGCCTCGTCCCCGCCCTCCGCCGCGCGGACGGCGGCCTCCTCCGCCTGCCGGTCCAATGGCGGCGGCAGGGTGTCGCTGCCGCCAATGTAAAAAAGCGGCTGGGGCTGGATGCCGAGGATGGAAAGAATATGGTCGCGCAGGAAAAAGATCTGGGGTTTGCAGAGCATGTGAAACTCCTTTCCGAAAATGATTATACTATGCCCTCATAGCCGTCGCCGGAGGCGTCGGGCGAGACTGCGGCAAGCACGCTTCGCGCCCGGCCGTCTATCTCGGCGCTGTCGGGGCGAATCGCCGCCAGCATTCCGCCCCCGCCGATGGCGGAATACGGGATGAGGCGCAGCCGGCCGCGAAGCTCCGGCAGGGCGGAGGCGGCCTCCGTGAAGGCCACGGCGTCCAGCTCCAGCAGGGCGGCGTTCGCGCCCAGCAGCGCCGCGGCGGCGTGCGGACACACGACGATGACCTCCGTGCCGCTGACGGGGTCTTTAAGGCAGTTGCCCGTGTCAACCAGCGCGCGAAAGCGCGCCTCGCGCGTGCCGAGTCGCAGCGTCACATCCGCATGCGGCTTCGCGCTGAGCTTTGCCCGCGCGCGGAACACCAGCCCCATCAGCGCATAGCACAGCGCGAAGGAGAGGAAGAGCGTGCGCATGTCGAACGCGGGATAGCCCCCGGCAAGGCCGATGGCCCATATGAAGCCGCCGAAGGCCGCCGACACGCCCAGCAGCACCAGCGCGCACCGCCACGGGCGCTCCTCCGCGCCGAAGGCGATAAGCGCCATGATAAGCCCGGATATCAGCTTCGCCCACGGCGCGGAGAGAAAGCCGAGACGCGGCAGGTACACCGCCGCGGCGTATGCCGCGCCGAAAAGCGCGGCCAGCGCGTACCGCCCCCGGCGCAGCCGCACCGAGCACACCTGCGCCGCAGCGAGGCAGAGAAAATAGTCTATGACAAGGTTGAGGAAAAAGAGACTGTCTATGTAGATAACTTCCATGCCGCAATTATACAGCCGGGGCGGGCAGATATTTTGTCATTTGGGAATTGTCAAAAAACACATACTGTGGTAAAATCGATAAGCAAAATATACGATTTACAAAACTGGAGGTTTGATGCCATTATGTGGTTCTGGTTCGCGGTGATCGCGCTTTTATGCTGGAGCGGGTCCGATCTGTTTTCAAAGATAGGCTGTCAGGATGCTTCGGATAAATACAGCCATCTGAAAATGGTCACGGCCGTCGGCGTCGTTATGGGGCTGCACGCGGCGTATGAGATATTCTTCGGCGGTGTGGAGATAAACGGGGAAGTGATCCTGACGTATCTGCCCGTGTCGCTGCTGTACATAGGCTCCATGGCGATAGGCTATGTCGGGCTGCGGTATATCGAGCTTTCGATATCCTCGCCCATATGCAACAGCTCCGGCGCGGTCGTGGCGGTGCTGACCTTCGCAACGGCGGGGATAAGCGACGACCTGCCCCCGCTCGCGCTCGTGGCGGTGGCGCTGGTGTGCCTCGGCGTTATCGCGCTTGGCGTGACGGAGGCCAACGAGGATGAGGAGCTTCGCCGCGCACGGCAGGATGAGTCGAACCACCACTACGCGAAAAGCTGGATAGCCATCACGATACCGGTGATATACTGCCTGCTTGACGCGCTGGGCACCTTCGCCGACAGCCGCGTGCTGGAGATCATCAACGAGGATTCGGCCAACGTCGCGTATGAGCTGACCTTCCTTGTTGCGGGCATGATCAGCGCCGTTTACGTGCTGGGCGTGAAGAAGCAGAAGCTCTTCTTCCGGCAGGAGGCACCGAAGTACACCGGCGCGATCTTCGAGACCGTGGGCCAGTTCTTCTATATCTACGCGCTGGCGGACACCGCGCATGTGGCCTTTGCCGCGCCTATCATCTCATCGTACTGCGTGGCGTCCGTGATCTGGGGGCGCATCTTCCTGAAGGAAAAGCTGTCGGTAAAGCACTACCTGTCGATAGCACTGGTCATAATAGGCATCGTCATCATGGGTATACTTGATATATGAAGGAGTGCATTATGCAGGCAAAATACAAGCGCGTACTTATCAAAATAAGCGGCGAGGCGCTGGCCGCGGAGAAAAAGACGGGCTATGACTTCGACTTCGTCATGCGCGTGTGCAATGCCGTGAAGGACTGCGCCGCGATGGGCGCACAGGTCGGCATCGTCATCGGCGGCGGCAACTTCTGGCGCGGCGTGAAGGACGGCGCGGGGCATGTGGAGCGCGTGAGCGCCGACAGGATGGGCATGCTGGCCACAGCGATGAACTGCCTTGCCGTGGCGGACGTTTTCCGCAAGCTCGGCACGGATGCGCGCGTCATGACCGCGGTGGACATTCAGGGCGTGGGCGAGCGCTACGACACGAAGAAGGCCATAGAGTATCTTGAGGGCGGGAAGATAGTCCTGTTCGGCTGCGGCACGGGAATGCCGTTCTTCTCCACTGATACGGCGGCGGTGCTGCGCGCGGCGGAGATACACGCCGACGCGATACTCCTTGCCAAGAACATAGACGGCGTTTATTCCGACGACCCGCGCAAGAACCCCGCCGCCGTCAAATTCGACGCCATAAGCTATGACGAGGTGCTTTCGCGCCACCTCGCCGTGATGGATTCCACGGCGACGAGCCTTGCCATGGACAACGACATCCCCGTCGTGGTCTTTGCGCTGGCCGAGCCGGAGAATATCGGCCGCGTGCTCTGCGGCGAGAAGCTGGGCACCGTCGTGAGCTGATTTACATCAGGTACACCATACGTTAACAAAAAAGAAAAAATAATATGTTATAAAATACCGGAGGTAAGAATATGTCTGACTATCAGGAATTTGAAAGCAAAATGAAAAAGACCTGCGAGGCGCTCACCGCGCAGCTCGCAACTATCCGCGCAGGCCGCGCGAACGCCGCCGTGCTCGACCAGATCGAGGTCGATTACTACGGCTCTCCCACGCCGATACAGCAGGTCGCGTCCATCGCGTCGCCCGACCCGCGCTCCCTTCTTATCCAGCCGTGGGACGCTTCCGTGCTCAAGGGCATCGAAAAGGCGATCCTCGCCTCTGACCTCGGCATAAATCCGCAGAACGACGGCCGTATGCTGCGCCTTGTGTTCCCGCCGCTGACGGAGGAGCGCCGCAAGGAGCTTGTCAAGCAGACCAAGAAGTACGGCGAGGAGGCCAAGGTGGCCATCCGCAATATCCGCCGCGACGCGATAGAGAAGTTCAAAAAGCAGCAGAAGGCGTCCACGATAACCGAGGACGATTATAAGATCGCCGAGAAGGACATACAGAAGCTGACCGACGACTACATCAAGGAAATAGACAAGATCACCGACAAGAAGGACAAAGAGCTGACTGAAATCTAACGCGGCCGCGAAAGCGCTGCAATGCCGCCGCGGCGGGTATTTCCGCCCGCCGCGCGGGGCGCAAATGGAGGAAATCTCAATGGCTGACATAAAGAGGGCGGGGGAGCAGGAGAGATCCGGCCTCCCCCGTCATATTGCAATAATACTCGACGGGAACGGCCGCTGGGCGAAAAAGCGCGGCCTGCCGCGCACGGCGGGGCATGCCGCCGGGGCGGAGACGTTCAGAAGGATAGCCACCTACTGCAAGAACATCGGCGTTGACTATCTGACGGTGTACGCGTTCTCGACGGAGAACTGGAAGCGCCCGCCCGAAGAGGTAAAGACGATAATGAAGCTTCTTGACAAGTATCTCAAGGAGGCCATCGCCACTATGGAGCGCGACAAGATAAAAATGCGCGTTCTGGGCGATGTTTCGGCTCTCTCGCCGGAGCTTCAGGCCGAGATTGCGCGCACGAACGAGATAAGCGCGCATTACGACGGCTTCCAGGCGAACATCTGCCTCAACTACGGCGGGCGCGACGAGATAGTGCACGCCGCGCGGCGCTATGCCGAGGACGTGGCCGCGGGCCGCGCGACCGGCGCGCTGACGGAGGAGGAGTTCGCCGGTTATCTCTACTCCGCCGGCATACCGGATCCGGATCTTCTCATCCGGCCGGGCGGAGAAGTACGCATTTCAAACTTCCTGCTGTGGCAGTGCGCCTACTCCGAGTTTTACTTCACGGACGTCCTGTGGCCGGACTTCACGCCGGAGGAGCTTGACCGCGCGATAGATGCGTTCCGCCGCCGCGACAGGCGCTACGGCGGGGTGAAAAACCCGTGACCGGCATACAGGCGGAGCTTTTCGCCCTGCGCGACGGGAAGTACGGCGACTTCAACGCGAAGCTCATCCCGAGCATCGACCGGCGGCGCGTCATCGGCGTGCGCACGCAGGAGCTTCGCGCCATGGCGAAGCGGCTGCACGGCACGGCGCAGGCAGAGGAATTCCTGCACGCCCTGCCGCATGAATATTTTGAGGAAAACCAGCTCCACGCGTTTCTGCTGGAGTATGAGAGGGACTATTCCGCGCTCATCGCCGCGCTGGACGCCTTTCTGCCCTATGTGGACAACTGGGCGACCTGCGACCAGATGAACCCCAAGTCGCTGGGCCGGAACAAGGAAGCGCTTTTGGCGAAGATCCGCGAGTGGCTGGCGTCCGGGCGGTGCTATACCGTGCGCTATGCCATTGGCCAGCTCATGCGCTGGTATCTGGACGCGGATTTTAAACCGGAATATGCGGACATGGTCGCGGCGGTGCGAAGCGAGGAATACTACGTGCGCATGATGGCGGCGTGGTACTTTGCCACGGCGCTTGCAAAGCAGTACGATGCGGTGCTGCCGTACTTCACCGAAAGGAAGCTTGACGCGTGGACGCATAACAAGGCCATACAGAAGGCCGTGGAGAGCTATCGCGTCAGCGATGAGCATAAAACGGCGCTGAGAAGGCTAAAGGTAAAGATGAAGGAGAATATAGACTGATGGTACATTCCATTTCGATACTTGGCTGCACCGGCTCAATAGGCCGGCAGACGGTCGATGTGGCGGAGCATATGGGTATGCCCGTCGCGGCGCTTGCCGCGTCACGAAGCGTCAAGCTTCTTGAAGAGCAGGCGCGCCGCCTCAAACCGAAGCTCTGCGCCGTATATGACGAGAGTGCTGCGCGCGATTTCAAAATCGCCGTCGCGGACACGGATATAAGGGTCGTCTCCGGCATAGAGGGGCTTATAGAGGCCGCGACGCTCGACGCGGCGGACTGCGTCGTCACGGCGGTGTCCGGCGCGATAGGCTTAAAGCCGACGCTCGCTGCGATAGACGCGAGAAAACGCATCGCCCTTGCCAATAAGGAGACGCTCGTCTGCGCGGGCGAGCTCGTCATGCGCCGGGCGAAGGAGCGCGGCGCGGAGATAGTGCCCGTGGATTCCGAGCATTCCGCCATATTCCAGTGCCTTATGGGGCGCGGCGCTGGCGAGCTGAAAAAGCTGCTGCTGACGGGCAGCGGCGGCCCCTTCCGCGGTATACCGCGCGCGGCGCTGGAGGACGTGACCCCGGTGCAGGCCGTCAAGCACCCCAACTGGAAGATGGGCGCAAAGATATCCGTGGACAGCGCCACGATGATGAACAAGGGCCTTGAATTTATCGAGGCCATGCATCTTTTCTCCGTCACGCCCGACGATATACAAGTCGTAATCCACCCGCAGAGCGTCATACACTCTATGGTGGAGCTTGTTGACGGCACGGTCATCGCGCAGCTCGGCGCGCAGGATATGCGCCTGCCCATACAGCTCGCGCTGAGCTATCCTGAGCGCGTGGACGCCATAAGCGACACGCTGGACTTCTATACTCTCGGCGAGCTGAGCTTCTTCGCGCCCGACCTTGAAAATACGCCCTGCCTAAAGCTTGCCATGGACGCGGCGCGCACGGGAGGCACGGCGGCCTGCGTGATGAGCGCGGCAAACGAAGAGGCCGTGCACATGTTCCTTGACGGCCGCCTCGGCTATAACCGCATATATGACTGTGCGGCGGCGGCGGTGGAGGCCGTGGGTGTCGTGCATGATGCGGACCTCGACGCGATACTCGAAGCGGACGCGGCGGCGCGGCGCTTTGCAAGGGAAAACTACGGCGCGTGAGGCGTTCGCGCGGCCGCAAAGGCAAATCAGATCCTATGGAGAGCAATAGTCTATGACCATAATTTATATTTTACTGGCGATACTGCTGTTCGGCGTGCTCATCGCTGTGCATGAGTTCGGCCACTTCACGGCGGCGAAGCTGTGCGGCGTGCGCGTGGAGGAATTCGCCATCGGCATGGGCCCGGCAATCCTGAAAAAGCAGAAGGGCGAAACGCTGTATTCGCTGCGGTGCGTGCCGGTGGGCGGCTTCTGCGCCATGACGGGGGAGGATGAGGCCTCCGACGACCCGCGCGCCTTTACAAGTCAGGCCGTGTGGAAGCGGCTCATCATCCTTGCGGCGGGCTCCTTCATGAATTTCCTGCTGGGGCTTTTGATAGTCGTGTGCCTGTACGCGGGCGCGGCGGCCTTCCGTGCGCCGGTGATAGAGGGCTTCATGGACGGCTGTCCGTATGAAAGCGCGCAGGGCTTCCAGGCGGGGGACCGCATCCTCAGCATCGACGGGCACAGCATCTACCAGTACAGCGACGTCGGGGATTTCCTCGCCCGCGGCGACGGGACCTATGACATCGTCGTGCGCCGCGACGGGCACCGCGTGAAGCTTGAGGATTTCAAGCTCGTTCCGCTTGAGTACCCCGGACAGGAAAACAAAATGTACGGGCTTTACTTCGGCTATGACGAGGCGAACTTCCCCAACCTCATGCGCTATTCATGGAACACCACGATGGAGTTCGGCCGCTGGGTCTGGATGGGGCTGGAGCAGCTCGTGCACGGGCAGGTTACCGTGAACGACATGGCGGGCCCCGTCGGCATAGTTGACCTCATGGCCGAGACGGGCGAGGCCGCGCAGACGACGGCGGACGCCGTGATGGATATCCTCTATCTGGGCGCGTTCATCGCCGTCAACCTTGCGATAATGAACATGCTGCCCATCCCCGCGCTCGACGGCGGCAGGGTGTTTCTGCTGCTTGTGACATGGGTGATAGAGCGCATCACGAAAAAGCGCCTTGACCCGAAGTATGAGGGCTATATCCACGCCGCCGGCATGGTGCTGCTGCTGGCGCTTATGGCCTATATAATGTTCAACGATATAGTCAGGATTGTTACGAAATGAGTGAAAAGAGAGATAATACAAGGAAGATAAGCGTCGGCGGCGTGAATATCGGCGGGGGCGCCGCGGTGTCCGTGCAGTCGATGTGCAACACAAAGACGTGGGATGTTGAAGCCACCGTCGCGCAGATAAAGGCCATGAAGGCCGCGGGCTGCGACATCGTGCGCATTGCCGTGCCGGACATGGCCGCGGCGTGCGCCATCTCCGATATAAAGGAGGGCGTGGATATGCCGCTCGTGGCGGACATACACTTCGACTACCGCCTTGCGCTGGAGGCCGCGGCGCGCGGCATAGACAAAATACGCATCAACCCCGGCAACATCGGCGGGGAGGAGAACGTGAAGGCCGTGGCGGATGCCTGCCGCCGGCGCGGCATCCCCATCCGCATCGGCGTGAATGCCGGAAGCCTTGAGCAGCGCCTGCTTGAAAAATACGGCCACCCCTGCCCGGAGGCGATGGTCGAAAGCGCGGCGGGGCACGCCGCCCTGCTTGAAAAGTTCGGCTTTTACGACATCTGCCTTTCGCTTAAGGCCTCCTCCGTGCCGCTGACCATCGCGGCCTACCGCAGGGCGGCGGAGCGCTTTGAGTATCCGCTGCACCTCGGCGTGACGGAGACCGGCACGGAGTGGAACGGAACTATCCAGTCCGCCGTCGGCATCGGCACGCTTTTGAGCGAGGGCATCGGAAACACCGTGCGCGTCTCTCTCACGGCGGACCCTGTGCGCGAGGTGAGCACGGGCATCGCCATATTGAAGGCCGCGGGCGTGCGCAAGGGCGGCGTGCGCTTCGTCTCCTGCCCGACCTGCGGAAGAACGGAGATAGACCTCATCTCCCTAGCAAACAAGGTGGAGGGGCTCGTTCGCGGGCTGGACCGCGACATCACCGTGGCGGTGATGGGCTGCGTCGTCAACGGCCCCGGCGAAGCGCGCGAGGCGGATTACGGCATCGCCGGCGGAAAGAACAAGGGCATCCTGTTCAAGAAGGGGCAGGTGCTGGGTACATATCCGTATGACGAGCTGTGCGATGCGCTCATGCAGCTTATAGAAAAAGACGGAGGAAACACATGAGCGAGCATACCCCGCTTCTGACCATTTTCCCGGAGTGCACGGCGCTCGCCTCGTTCGCGGGCGGGCTTGAAAAATCATATGTGACCGACGTGCAGATCGCGGCGGCAGAGAAAACCATGACGATAAGCGCATGGTTTTCTTCCATGCCCTCCCCGGCGGAGCTGACGCGCCTGAGCGAGGTGATAAACGGCAGCTTCGGCCTGAAAAACGTGAGCTTCGCGCCGGATTATCCGAATACTGTCACTGCCGCGCCGCAGAGCTCCGGCAGCGGCGTCCTCTTCGGGCGGGAGATAAAGCAGAAGCCCATGCCGATGAAGGGCGTTACGGCGGAGTCAGGCCGCGTGACCATTGAGGGCGACGTCGTCGCCGTCACCAGCCGCATCCTGCCGAAGGGCGGCGGCGTGCTGTGCTTTGACATCACCGACCGCACGAACTCCGTGCGCGTGTCGCGCTATTTCCCGCCGGAGGAGGACAAGGGCGTCATAAGCCGCATCGAGCCCGGCGACCATCTCACGGTGTACGGCGACATGCGCTTTTCAAACCATGATGATGACGTCATCCTCAATCCACGCAGCATCGTCAAGTCCAAAAAGGTCATCCGCACGGACGACGCGCCGGAAAAGCGCGTGGAGCTGCATCTGCACACCCGCTTTTCAACGCTGGACGCGCTGACTGACCCCAAGGCCGTCGTCAAGCGCGCGGCGTATTGGGGCATGCCCGCTATCGCCGTGACGGATCACGGCGTGGCGCAGGCCTTCCCGGATATGTGGCAGGCCGGGAAAAAAGAGGGCGTGAAGATAATCTACGGCATGGAGGCGTATTACTTCAACGATATGGACGGCAACAGCGCCGTCATCGGCAAGTCCTCCCTCCCGCTGGACGCGGAATTCATCGCCTTTGACATCGAGACCACGGGCTTGAACGCCCTGAACGACCGCATGACGGAGATAGGCGCGGTGCTTTTCTCCGGCGGCAATGTAATAAAAGAATTCAACACCTTCGTTGACCCGAAGATGCATATCCCGCCGGATATAACGCGCCTCACCGGCATCCGCGACAGCGACGTGGCCGGTGCGCCGGACGAGAAAACGGCGATGGAGATGTTCATGGAATTTGCCGGCGACAGGCCGCTCATCGCGCACAACGCGCATTTTGACGTCGGCTTCATGACGGCTGCGGCGAACCGGCAGGGTCTGCGCTTTGACCCGGTGTTCATGGACACCCTCGCGCTGTCGCAGGCGCTTCTGCCGGAGCTGAAAAGGTTCAAGCTGGACATCGTGTCCAACCACCTCGGCCTGCCGCAGTTCAACCACCACCGCGCCTCTGACGATGCGATGGTCGTTGCGCGCATCATGGACAAGTTTTTGCCCATGCTCAAGGCGCAGGGCGCAAAGACGGTGGACGATATAGAGAAGATATATCATTCCCTGCGCCGCACGGACATCGCAAAGACCTATCATATGATCCTTCTGGTGAAAAACCGCAAGGGTCTGAAAAACCTTTATGAGATGATATCTCAGTCCTATCTCAAGTACTACCACCGCACGCCAAACATCCCCAAAAGCCTGCTCATACAGCACCGCGAGGGGATACTTGTCGGCTCCGCCTGCGGCATGGGCGAGCTGTACGGCGCGGTGATGAAGGGCGCGAGCCAGCGCGAGCTTGAGAAGATCGCGGCGCTTTACGACTATCTTGAGGTACAGCCCATCTGCAACAACGCTTTCCTCATCGACAACGGCACCGTGCGCGACGAGAAGGTGCTGCAGGACTATAACCGCACCATCCTTGAGCTTGGCAGGAAGCTGGGCAAGCCCGTCATCGCCGCAAGCGACGTGCACTTCATGGACGCCGAGGACGAGCAGTACCGCAGGATATTGCAGGCGGCGAAGAAGTTTTCCGACGCGGACAGAAGCTGCCCCATATTCTTCCGCACGACGGATGAGATGCTCAAGGAGTTCATGTACCTCGGCGAAAAGACGGCGAGGGAGGTCGTCATCACCAACACCCGCGCCATCGCCGATCAGGTGGAGGAGATAGAGCTTCTGCCCAAGGAGCTGTTCCCGCCGAAGATAGAAAACTCGGCAGAGCAGTTAAAAGAACTTGTCTACAGCAAGATGCACCGCATCTACGGCGAGACCCCGCCGGAGATCGTGCAGCAGCGCGTGGACGTCGAGCTGAACACCATCCTTGACCACCATTATGACGTCATATACATGTCCGCCCAGAAGCTTGTGCAGAACTCGCTTGAAAACGGCTACCTCGTCGGCTCGCGTGGGTCTGTCGGCTCGTCAATAGTGGCGTACATGTCCGGCATCACGGAGGTCAACTCCCTCCCGCCGCACTATGTCTGCCCCAAGTGCTGCCACAGCGAATTCATTCTTGACGGCAGCTACGGCTGCGGTGCGGACATGCCGGAAAAGGATTGCCCGGAATGCGGCACGCGTATGCGCCGCGACGGCTTCAACATCCCGTTCGAGACCTTCCTCGGCTTCCCCGGCAACGAAAAGACCCCCGATATAGACCTCAACTTCTCCGGCGAGTATCAGGCCAAGGCGCATAAATATACCGAGACGCTTTTCGGCTCCGACCATGTTTTCCGCGCCGGGACCATCGGCACGCTTGCGGAGAAAACGGCCTACGGCTACGTGAAGAAATACCTTGAGGAGCGCGGCATAAAGGCCAGCAAGGCGGAGGAGAACCGCCTTGCGCTGGGGCTTGTCGGCATAAAGCGCACCACGGGCCAGCACCCAGGCGGGCTCGTCGTCGTGCCGCAGGACAAGGATATCACGGACTTCTGCCCCGTGCAGCACCCGGCGGACGACCCCAACAGCGATATAATCACCACCCATTTTGAATACCACTGCATGGAGGCAAACCTCCTCAAGCTGGACGAGCTTGGCCATGATGACCCGACGATGATCCGCATGATGGAGGACCTTTCCGAGCAGCTTGGCGAGCGCGTGGACGCCAAGGAGATCTCGCTTTCCGACCCCGAGACGATGTCCATCTTCACCTCGCCCGCGGCGCTCGGCCTGCCGGACGGCGACGATATCATCGGCAGCACGGGCACCATCGGCGTGCCGGAGTTTGGCACACCCTTCACCCGGCAGATGCTGAAGGACACGAAGCCGAAGCAGTTCGACACGCTCATCCGCCTTTCCGGCTTCAGCCACGGCACGGATGTCTGGGCCGGCAATATCCGTGAGCTTGTCATGGGCGGCACCGCCACCGTCAATGAGGCCGTCGGCTGCCGCGACGATATCATGCTCTACCTCATCTCTGTCGGCATTGAGCCGTCCATGGCGTTCAAAACGATGGAGGCCGTGCGAAAGGGCAAGGTGAAAAAGTCCGGCAGCTTCCCAGGAGATGCCGAGCAACAGATGCGCGACAGGAACGTGCCCTCGTGGTATATCGAGTCCTGCCGGAAGATAGCATATCTTTTCCCGAAGGCGCACGCGGTGGCCTACGTCATGATGGCTTTCCGCATCGCGTGGTTCAAGGTGCATAAGCCGCTGGCGTTCTACTCGGCCTATTTTTACCGGCGCAGCCAGAAGGGCGGCTTCGACGCGCAGCTCATGTGCGGAGGCACGGAGGATGTGCACCGCAAGATATCGGATATGAGAAAGCGCCAGCTCACCGCGAACGAGGAGGACCTCCTCGTCACGATGGAGGCGGTGTATGAGTTCAATAAGCGCGGCTTTGAGTTCGCGCCGATAGACCTCTATTCGTCGGAGGCGACGAAGTTCGTCATCGTGGACGATAAGCGCCTGCGCCCGCCCTTCGTGTCGATATCCGGCCTCGGCGAGACCGCGGCGTGGGACCTTGCCCGCTGCAAGGAGAGCGGCAGAAAGTTCATCTCCATCGAGGAGCTGGGCGCGGCCTGCCCCAAGGTCAGCCAGACCCACCTTGAAGCGCTCAAGGCTCTCGGCGCTCTCGGCGACATGCCGGAAAGCAACCAGATAAACCTGTTTGAAATGTGACGCAAATGTAAAGCCCGGCCGTTTCTGCCCCGAGAAGGGAACAGAAGCGGCCGCGTTTTCGTCGAATAGGCGTTAATATATAATAGTGGGATCATATTCTCCGTTGCCAACGCGGCGCTCCCGATGTAAAATAGACGAAAAGCACAAAACATAAAGTACAAAGGGGAAAATAAAATGAAAATAACATTTCTCGGCGCGGCGCATGAGGTCACGGGAAGCTGCACGTACATCGAGGCCGGCGACAAGCGCGGCATAGTTGACTGCGGCATGGAGCAGGGCAAGGATCTCTTCGAGAATGAGACGCTGCCCGTCGCGGCGGGCGCGCTGGACTTCGTGCTTCTGACGCACGCGCATATCGACCACTCCGGCAAGCTGCCGCTGCTGTATAAAAACGGCTATCGCGGCCCGGTGTACGCAAGCGCGGCGACCTGCGCCCTGTGCGAAATAATGCTGCGCGACTGCGCGAACATCCAGATGTCCGACGCGGAGTGGAAGAACAACAAGGGCAAGCGCCGCGGCGATCCGCCGGTCGAGCCGCTTTACGACATGGAGGACGCGGAGGGCATCCTGCGCCAGATGCGCCCCTGCGGCTACGGCGAGGAGATCCAGATAAACGACTGCGTGACCATACGCATGACGGACGTCGGCCACCTTCTCGGCTCGGCGGCTATAGAGGTGTGGCTGCACGAAAACGGAGAGCAGCGCAAGATCACCTTCTCCGGCGACATCGGCAATATAGACCAGCCCATCCTGCGCGACCCGCAGCACGTCAAGGACACGGAGTATCTCGTGATAGAGTCCACCTACGGCGACAGGTATCACACGGCGGAGCGCGCCGACTATGTCAGCGAGCTTGCCGCGCGCATCCAGAAAACGCTTGACCGCGGCGGCAATCTCATCATCCCGTCCTTTGCCGTCGGCCGCACGCAGGAAATGCTGTACTTCATCCGCGAGATAAAGGAGCGCGGCCTTGTCACCGGGCACGGCGACTTTCCCGTGTATGTTGACAGCCCGCTTGCCGTCGAGGCCACGCGCGTGTTCCTCCAGTGCGACACGCAGTTCGTGGACGACGAAATGCGCGCCGTCATCCGCTCCGGCGTCAACCCCCTCGTTTTTCCGGGTCTGAAGCTCACCGTCTCCACGGAGGAGTCCAAGGCCATAAATGACGACCCCACGCCCAAGGTGATAATCTCCGCCAGCGGCATGTGCGACGCGGGGCGCATCCGCCACCATCTCAAGCACAACCTCTGGAAGCGCGAAACGCTCGTGCTGTTCGTGGGCTATCAGGCCGTCGGCACGCCCGGCCGCGCGCTGGCAGACGGGGCGAAGAAGGTAAAGCTCCTCGGCGAGGAGATACAGGTCAACGCCGAGGTGGATGTGCTGCCCGGCGTGAGCGGCCACGCGGACAAGGCCGGGCTTATAAGCTGGCTCAATGGCTTTGAGGAAAAGCCGAAGCTCGTGTTCGTCAACCACGGCGACCCCGACGCGGCGGACAGCTTCACAAGGTGCCTGAACGAAGAGCTGGGCTATAAGGCCTTCGCCCCCTACAGCGGCACTTGCTTCGACCTCATATCCGGCGAGTTTGCGCGCATAACGCAGGGCAAGCCCATCGTCAAGACGGGCACCGGCGCGCGGAAGTCCAGCCCTGTTTATGAACGGCTAATCGCCGCGGCGGAGAAGCTTTTGAAGGTCTGCCGCACGCTGGAGGGGCGGGCGAATAAGGAGCTTGCCCGCTATGCCGACCAGATAGAAAAGCTGACCGAAAAGATGCTGAAATAAGGCGCAAAAATTGTCGAATAAAAAATGAGTTTTAATTGACGAATGGGAAACGGTGTGTTAACATAATACTATTGACAGAACCTGAGCGGGAGGAGGCCCGATGTGAAAAAGACAGAATTCGACCCCGGTAAAGTCATTGGCAGCTCTATCTGCGGATATGACCGCCAGCAGCTTTGCGAATTCACCGTGAAGCTGTGTGAGCGCGTCAAGGCGGATGTGGGCGCGGGTGCGTACCGCGGCGGGATATACCCTGACAATATAAGCATGGATGCCTCCGGGGAGCTTGCCATCGGCCCGGCCTCGAAGGAGGACTGGACCGGACAGGAGCTGCAGTTCCTGCCGCCGGAGCTTTACTGGAACCACCGCCCCGGCCCCGCCTCGGACGTTTACGCCATAGGCATGGTGCTGTACTATGCCGTCACGGGCGGCCGTCTGCCGTTCGACGGCGAGTGCAAGGACGCCCAGCTTCGCCGCATGGGCGGGGACGATTTCCCTGCGCCGCGTGAGGCCGGCCGCCGCCTCGGCGACATTATAAAAAAGGCCACGCGCTTCAAGGCGGCGGACAGGTATCAGAGTATGGACGAGCTGCGCGTCATGGCCGAAAGCTGCTTGAAGAATCTTTACCTCAACGGCGCGCCCAGCGCCGAGACCATATTCAATAAGAATGACGACGACCTCAGCGATATCGAGCGCCTTATGGTCGGCATAATCGAGCGCGACGAGGAGCAGCCCCTGCCGGAGCCGGAGCTTACAGCGCCGCCGCAGGAGGAGCCGGCCGTTGAAGCGCCGGAGGAGCCGCCTGCCGCGGCGGAGGATGCGTCTGGTGATGACGCGGCCGCCCCGCAGGACGAGTTTGAGCTTGCCGCGCAGGTCGCAAGGGAGGCGGAGGCCGCCGGTGCTTCCGCGCCGGGCACACCGGCCGGGCGGCAGCGCGTTCCCAGACTGTATGTTGAAAAGAACCCGGAGCTTGAGCCCGTGGTATTGAAAAAACAACCGGAGATCACCCCCGTGGTGCAGTACACGAGGAATCCCGAGAAGGAGCGTCGTATGGCGGAAGAGGTTAAAAAACGCAGAAGAAGGCCGGTCGCGGTCATTCTTGTGCTGTGCGCTGTGCTTGTGATAGTGGCGATAATATTCAACGCGTTCATCAAGGACATAAACGGCAGAATGGCGACGAACGACCCCGGCGCACAGGCGGCGGACGCAACGGCCGCCCCCGCGCAGAGCAGCGACGGGCAGGACGCGCAGGCGGAGCATCCCGTTGAAAGCGCCGCGCCAGTGGATGATGTTGACCCCGCAGATCTGCTGCCGATAGAGCCGGACCCCGAGGGCACGCCCTATATCCCCGGCGCTGGCGGAACTGATGCGGCGAACGGCGCTGACGGGACCGGCACGAATGCGGCCGCGCCCGATGACAGCACGACTGCCGCCCCACGTGAGCACGGCTATGAGCTTGTGATAGAGGATATAAGCTGGACGGACGCGCAGAAGAAGTGCGCGGAAATGGGCGGGCACCTTGCCGTGCCGAACGACGCGGCGGAGTTCAACGCGCTTGTCGATCTCGCCGAGAGCAAGAATGTGACCATGCTGTGGATCGGCGGGCACAGGGAGAACGGCGCCATCGTCTGGGAAGACGGCTCGACCGACCCGTATGAGCAGTGGGCCAAGGGCGAACCGTCCTATGTTGACAGCTCCGACGGCGCGGCGGAGGACTATGTGCTGCTGTGGAACAACCGCGGCTGGTACTATAACGACAGCCGCAACGACCCGTGCAAGGAATTCCCCCAGTGGTACGGCGGGAAGATGGCCTATATCTGTGAATTCGGCGACTGAGCGGCCGATAAGCCGCTTACGCACGGGCGCACCGCGGCTGCGGTGCGCCCATGTATTTTCCTGTATGCAAAAGGAAAACTGTGTGATATAATAGCTTGTCAAAAATGCCCGCGGGCTTTTTGGCAGCAGAGTATGATACCTTGGAGAGACCGCGATGAAAAAGCTATTGAAAACCGCCCTTTCCCTTGCGCTGGCGCTCGTGCTGGGTATGCAGGGCGCACCGTGCGCCCTCGCGCAGGAGCCTGACGCCGCGCAGGACGCAGCGGAAATGACGATATTTGACCCCGACGCGCTCGAAGCCATGACGGAGGACTTCATCAGCCGCTATTCAAGCTACGGCGTCCGGCCGGAGAGGTTCAGCATTGCCTATACATATCTCGCCACGGGCGAAACGTGGTTTTATAATCCCGACGCGTGGTACTACAGCGCCAGCATGTACAAGGTGCCGCTGATGATGATACTTGCCGAGCGGGAGCATAACGGCGAACTGACGCAGGAGACCGACATAAAGGGCATCACGCTTGCCAAGGCGGAGGAGAGCATCCTTGTCTATTCCAACAATGACTATGCCCACCTTATGCTCAGCTACCTCGGCACGGATCAGCAGGCGCGCGAGATGTACAAGCAGTTTTCATCCCTGCCGGACGATTACTATGACCCGGACTTCGTCGATTACAGCTATTTCACGGCCCGCTTCATGAACGACGTGATGACCACGCTCTATACGCAGTCTGAGCGCTTCCCACATATAATCGACTGCCTGAAGCTCGCGCAGCCGGTGGATTATTTCCACCTCTGCATTGACGAGCCGCTTGAGATCGCCCAGAAGTACGGCAGCTATAACGAGTTCAACCACACCTCCGGCATCATATATACGCCAAACCCCGTCATCCTCACGGTCATGACGAAGAATACCGAGCGCGCCGAGGAGGTCATCGGCGAGGCGGCGAAGATGTTCGTGGAGTATACATATACTCTCGACTCCAAGCTTGAAAGCTATTCGGCGGAGAAGGCCGCCGCCGAGGAAAAAGCGGCCGCGGCAAAGGCCGAGGAGGAGCGCCTTGCCAAGGAGGCAGAGGAGCAGCGCGCCGCCGAGGAAGAGCGCCAGCGTGCCGCCAGGCAGGAGGAACAGCTTGCACAGCAGCAGCGCCAGCAGGAGGAGCAGCGCGCCGCCGAAGCGCGCGACAAGCTGAAAACAGCGGCGGTGATCTCGCTTGCGGCAGCGGCGGCTGTGGCAGTAATAATTGCCGCGGTCAAAAAGCGCGGCAGGGCAAAGGTCGGCCGGCGCGGCGGCTATTCGCCGCGGCACTGACGCGCGGCACATTCCGGCATTATATCAGGTGACAGCATGAAAAAAAGATTTATAAGTATTATGCTTGCCGCGTGCATGGCGCTTTCGCTGTGCGCCTGCGGCAGCGGCGGCACGACCTACGGCGTCAAGACGCTTCAGACGCTCGTCTCGCAGGATTATTCCATCGCTTTCAGAAATGACGACCCGGTCTATTTCTACGTGACCGCGGCCATAGAGACGCTTGCCGGTGAGGGCAAGGTGGACGAGCTTGAGGCCAAGTGGTTCGGCGACAGAATAATCACCTTCAATAAGCGCGCCGAGGCGCTCAGTGAGCTTACGCCCCCCGCGGTGCAGGATCTCATCATCGGCATTGACGTGAACTCCTTCCCCATGGCGTATATCTCCGGCGACAGCTATTGGGGCTTCGACGTGGAGCTTGCACAGGCCGTGTGCGAAAGGCTCGGCTGGACGCTCAAGCTCCAGCCGATAGAGAAGGAGAACGTGTATGTGGAGCTGTCCTCCGGCAATATCGACTGCGCGTGGGGCGGCATCGCGCTCGACCCCGCCGAGGTGGAGGCCGGGGAGTACACCCAGTACGGCCCCTATGTGCATAACGATATAGTCATCGCCGCAAGGAACGGCTCCAGCGTGTGGAACAAGCTTCGCCTCGGCGGCAGGAACATGGCCATGTGCTCCACGCCGGAGGCCATGGCCGCGCTGGAAACTGACCCGAAGCTGAAAAAGCGCCTGGGGCAGATAACGCGCCTTGCCGGCGGCACGACGGAGTGCTTTGAGTATCTCTACGCCGGTAAATGCGACACCGTCCTCACGGACAGCACGGCGCTGTATTATTTCAACTGCCACTGACGGCGGAATAAAACGCTCATTCTTGAAAGGCTTCCCGCACCGGGGAACTCCTTTTAAGGATGGGCTTTTTTGCGGCAATTACCGATTGATGTTTTTTGCGTTGTGTGTTATTATATTTAATTGAGATACTATCGGACAGGAGCACCGCTGGATATGAGGATGAGGAAAAGGCACAATCTTGAGCCGCGCATGGAGAAATGCGCCGGGTATATTATAAAGGACAGCACGGCGCACTGCGGCCGGTGGATGCAGGACTTTCCCGGCTATGAAAAGCTGTATGTAGAGCTTGGCTGCGGCAAGGGGCGCTTCACGGCGGACACCGCGGCGTCCATGCCGGACACGCTGTTTCTCGCAATAGAGAAGGTGCCGGACGCGATGATAATCGCAATGGAGCGCATCCGCGACAGGGAGCTTGAAAACGTCCGCTTCATCGACGGCGACGCCGCCGCGCTGACGGAGATGTTCGCCCCCGGCGAGGCGGACAGGATATACATAAACTTCTGCGACCCGTGGCCGAAAAGCCGCGACGCAAAGCTGCGCCTGACAGCGCCCGCGTTTCTGCGCCGGTATGCGGATGTGCTTCGCACCGGCGGGGAGATACACTTCAAAACGGACAACACCGCGCTTTTCGACTGGTCGGCGGAGCAGTTTACCGCCGAGGGCTGGCAGCTTTCAGAGGTCACGCACGACCTGCACGCCGCGGGCACCGTGGGCGTGATGACGGATTATGAGGCGAAGTTCTGCGCCGAGGGGATGAAGATAAACCGCCTCGTCGCGGCAAAGACGCCCGATACGCGCGACAGCTCCGCCGGGGCTGTGCCGCGCCTGCGCAACGCCTCGCTCAACGATTCCAGAGGCTATGAGGAAAGCCGCGCGGCGAATTCCGCCGGTGAGGATGAAAAATGAGGTTTATTTCATGGAACGTTAACGGCCTTCGCGCCGTCTTGAAAAAGGGCTTTGAGGACATATTTTGGAGCTTTGACGCGGACTTTTTCTGCATCCAGGAGACGAAGCTCCAGCAGGGGCAGGTGGAGCTTGACCTGCCCGGCTATGAAAGCTACTGGTGCTATGCTGACAGGAAGGGCTATTCCGGCACGGCGGTGTTCACAAAGCACACGCCGCTTTCTGTCAGCTATAACCTCGGCATTGAGCAGCATGACACCGAAGGGCGCGTGATAACGCTGGAGTATGAGGGCTTCTACCTCGTGTGCGTGTACACGCCGAACTCGCAGGACGGGCTGCGCCGCATCGACTACCGCATGAGCTGGGAGGACGATTTCCGCGCCCACCTCACGGCGCTGGATAAGATAAAGCCTGTCATCGTGTGCGGCGATATGAACGTCGCGCATGAGGAGATTGACCTGAAAAACCCAAAGACCAACGTCGGCAACCCCGGCTTTTCAGATCAGGAGCGCGAAAAGTTCACGCAGCTTCTCTCCGCCGGGTTCACGGACAGCTTCCGCTGTCTCTACCCCGACAAGCGCGACGCCTATTCATGGTGGAGCTACCGCGCCGCCGCGCGCGAGAGGAACGTCGGCTGGCGCATCGACTATTTCGTCGTGTCGGACAGGCTGCGCGACAAGATAAAGGACGCATATATTTTTCCCGAGGTGATGGGGTCTGACCATTGCCCGGTGGGATTGGACATGGCATGGTGAAAATAGGCGGCGTTGAAATAAACGGCCTTGTGACGCTTGCGCCGATGGCGGGCGTGTCGGACTTCGCGTTCAGGCGCATATGCCGCGAGCATGGCGCGGCGCTGACGACGACGGAAATGGTCAGCGCGCGTGCGCTCGTCTACAAGGACGAAAAGACAAAGGCGCTTTTGTATATCCCGCCGGATGAGCATCCGTGCGCGGCGCAGATATTCGGCCACGAGCCGGAGGTCATGGCGGAGGCCGCGCAGATGGCGCTTGAGATATCCGGCGCGGACATTCTTGATATAAACATGGGCTGCCCCGTGGGCAAGGTCGTCAAATCCGGCGACGGCTCCGCGCTGATGAAAACGCCGGAGCTTGCCGGGCATATTATTGAAAGCGTCTGCCGCGCGGTCGATAAGCCCGTCACGGTCAAGTTCCGCAAGGGCTGGGACGGGGGCAGCGTGAACGCGGTGGAGTTTGCGCACATATGCGAGGCCGCCGGGGCGGCGGCGATCGCTGTGCACGGGCGCACGCGCGTGCAAATGTACTCCGGCCGCGCGGACTGGGATATAATACGCGAGGTCAAAAAGGCCGTGCGCATCCCCGTCACGGCAAACGGCGACATATTCACCGGCGATGACGCGGCGCACATCCTGCGCTATACCGGCTGTGACCTTGCGATGATCGGCCGGGGCAGCTTCGGCGACCCGTGGCTTTTTGAACAGGCGAACGCCGCCCTTGCGGGCCTGCCGCAGCCGGAGCTTCCGCCGCTGGCGGAGAGGATGGACACGGGCGTGCGCCAGATAGAGCTGCTTGCCCGGCGCGCGGGGGAGCGCGCCGCGTGCCTTGAGGCGCGCCACCATCTGCCGTGGTATCTGCACGGCGTGCCGTATGCCGGCTATTACCGCAGTCGGCTCGTCCGCGTGGAGACGCTTGAGGACGTGCACAGGCTCGCCGCGGAGATCAAACGTGACTTGAAATAACATATATAAATAAAAAACCTTCGGCAAAGGGGGCAAATCAGATGACCCGAGAACAGGAGGCCGCTGTTATTCAGGCCGTGCTTGACGGCGACGTGAATGCGTATGAGGCGCTTGTCAAGGAATACGAAAAAAACGTGTATAATCTTGCACTGCGCATGACCGGCAACAGCGAGGACGCGGCCGACATGGCGCAGGAGGCATTCATAAAGGCGTATAATTCCCTCACGGCCTTCCGCGGAGACAGCAAGTTTTCCGTCTGGCTTTACCGGATAGTGTCCAATGTCTGCCTCGATTTTCTGCGCAGCCGCAGCCGGAAGCAGACAGTCTCGCTTTCAACGGAGAATGACGACGGCGAGGAGGTCGAGCTGGACATTGCCGACGAGACGCATTCGCCCGAACAGCTTCTGGACAGAAGCCTCACCAGAGACGCCGTGCGGCGCGGCCTTGCCGCCCTGCCGCCGGACCACAGGGAGATACTTCTGCTGAGAGAAATACAGGGGCTGAGCTATGAGGAGATAGCGGATGTGCTCGGTCTGGAGGCCGGAACGGTGAAATCACGCATATTCAGGGCAAGAAAAAAATTGTGTTCGTTCCTTATAAAAGACGGGAACATTCCGGAGTTTGTCTCGTCGAGTAAAGAGAGAGGAGGTGATCTGTCATGAGCGGATGTGAATACTACCAGGAGCTTATCAGCCGTATGCTGGATGAGGACATCTCCAGAGACGAGCGTGCCGCCCTGGCGGAGCACCTTGGCACATGCCGCGAATGCGCGGCAATGTATCAGGCGTTTTCCGCGTTGTCAGACACCATTTCTTCCGGTATGGTCGATCCCCCGGAAGAGCTTACGGATAATATCATGGCGGAGCTCCGCCGCAGCGAGATAAGGCGGAAGAACCGCCGTATGCCGCGCCAGATGAAAAACCTCATCGCGGCGGCCGCCTGTGCGGCTGTCGTGATCGCCGCCGTCGGCGGCGCGGCCATCGTCGGCAATCACAGAAACGAAACCGCGGTCTATGAAAGCCGCACCAGCCGCATTTCCTCCGGCAATATTTCCACCGCGGGTGAGGAGAACGCTTCTGTCGAAGCGCCCGCCCCGGCCACGGAGGCCCCCGCCGCGGCGCAGTCCGTTCCGGATACGGCAGCGGCAGCCGCGGCCCCGGCACAGATCCCAGACAGCGAAAACTTCGGCTACGTGCCGGATCGTTCAGGCACCGCTGCATCCACGGCGGCCCCCGCACAGACGCCGGCCAGCCGCCCCCAGTTCACTCCCGCGCCCGGCACTGTCGCAACGCCCGTTCCGACGTCGGCACCGACACCTGTGCCGACGCCCGTTCCCACAGTCGCACCGACGCCTGTTCCGACAGCGGCGCCCACTCCGGTCCCGACTGTTGAGCCCACGCCCGTTCCCACCGTTGAACCCACGGCGGAGCCTGCCGGCGATCTGCTGCAAAGCGCCGCGCCCGGCGTCACCGGGGAAGCCCCGGCGGATGAGCCCGCTTCCGGCGCAGACTTCGGCACGGAGGCCCCGGCGGTTGGCGAAGCGCCGCTCGGCGCGGCCGCCGCACCCGACACGGCCCCGGATGAGCTCGTCCCGCCGGAGGGCGGCAGCAGCGCGGATGATATCGTGCGCCGCATCGATCTGCGCGCGATAGACACGGATGAGCTTGTCAAGGCGCTGCTCACACCGGACGATGACGAGCAGGAGCCCGCGGAGGATGCGCAGACGCAGGATGCACAGGCTGAGACCGCCCCGGCGGAGGCTGCGCCCAGCGCCGAACCCACCGCCATGCCCGACAGCGCCGCCGCCAAGGAAGCGGCGGAAAAGATCGTCACCGCGCCCGCGCCGCTGGATGAGCATTTGAAGGCCCTTCTTCCCGAGGGGATAGCGCCCGACAGGATAGACGTGATAAGCTATACCATCGCCGCTACCGGCACCGATGATGTGGATAAGGAGACTGAGCTTCTTGTCTGCATCTGCGGGGATGGCGTGCTCGTGATTGCCCGCGATGAAAACGGCCTGCCTGTCAGCGCCATGCCGGAGCTTACGGCGGAGCAGTACGCCGCGCTCATAGCGCCGTATATTGCCGCGGCGGAGGACGCGTGTATGCAGCAGGCGGAATCCTGAGACGATAGTCGCAATTTTTTAACAATTCGACCTTGAAACCTCTCCTATACTGTGATATACTTGCTATAATCGATATTGTGTGCGCGTATCCTGCGAAGCATATTGAAAAGCATTCATCGCATAAGGGAGAGGTTTTTCTTGAAAAACATTAAGGTTTCAAACAATGTTATCCGCCGTCTGCCGCGCTACCTGCGCAAGCTGGATGAGCTTATGGGCAACGGCGTCAGCCGTATATCGTCCTTTGAGCTTGGCCAGCAGCTTGGGCTCACGCCGTCTCAGATCCGGCAGGATTTCAGCTGCTTCGGCGAATTCGGCCAGCAGGGCTACGGCTATAATGTCTCTGCGCTGCATGACCAGATCGGCAGCATTCTCGGCGTTGACAGGGGCTATAATGCCATCCTCATCGGCGCCGGCAACATCGGCCATGCGCTGATGGACAACTTCTGCTTCAGAGATTGGGGCTTCAATCTCGTCGCCGCTTTCGATATTGACCCGGAGGTCGTCGGCACGGTGTTCAACGATGTGCCCATCCACGGCATGGAGGATCTTCAGGAGTATCTTGCGACCAATCGCGTCGATGTGGCCGTGCTCACGGTGCCCAAGGAGGCCGCCATTCCCGTCACCAACATGCTCACGGCGAACGGCATTGAGGCCATCTGGAACTTCACCAATGTTGACATCACCGCCCCGAACAGCTCTGTCATCGTGGAGAATGTCCACTTCTCCGACAGCCTGCTCTCGCTGAGCTATTACGTGTCTGAGCGTATCGACGAGAGGGCGGCGCGCGCTCTCCGCGCGGAAAAGGCGGACAAGCAGTAAGGCGCTGTGCGCATAAAGGTGTAAAAACGTATTCAAAGAGGGGATCGCTATCCCCTCTTTGTTGTGTATAGGTATGGTTTTAAGGAGCGGCTTATGAAGTTTGACGGAGTTATATTTGACCTTGACGGCACGCTGTGGGATTCCACGCAGAGCGTTGCCGAAAGCTGGCGCACCACGCTCAGCGGGCGTTATAATGCCGCGCACCTTCCAAGCGTGGAGGATGTGAAGGGGATAATGGGCCTGCCGTTTGCAGAGATCGCCCGAAGACTGTTCGCGGAATTCGGCGAGGCGCGCGAAGAGGTGTGCTGCGTGTGCATCGGGGAGGAAAATGACTATCTCCGCGCGCACGGCGCAAGGATATATGACGGCGTCGCCCGGATGCTTGAAAGCCTCTGTGAGAGCCGCCCGCTTTTCATCGTCAGCAACTGTCTGCCGGGCTATATAGAAAGCTTCCTTGACGTCTCCGGGCTGGGGGCGTGCTTCACTGCGTTTGAATGCGCCGGAAGCACCGGTCTCACCAAGGCCGGGAACATCCGGCTGATCGCGCAGCGCTATGGCCTCAAAGCGCCTGTTTATGTCGGCGACACGGTGATGGATGAGGACAGCGCGGCACAGGCTGGCTGCGCGTTTATTCACGCGGGCTATGGCTTCGGCAGCGCGCGTGCGCCGCTTGCCGTGATAAACGCGCCGGGGGAGCTGCCCGGCCTCCTTTCCGGACTGGAGGCGCTTGAATGAATACGGACACCATTGCCGCCGTCGCCACGGGCGCGCAGGTTGCGGCCATCGGGATAATTCGCCTCTCCGGCCCCGACGCCATAAGAATTGCCGACAGGCTGTTCTTCCCCGCGCGCGGCGGGCGCATGTCGGAAAATGAGGACAGAAAGCTGGTCTACGGCAGACTGTGCACGTTGGACGGCGCGCTGCTAGACCTGTGCATGTGCACGATAAGCCGCGCCCCGCACAGCTATACGGGCGAAAACACGGCGGAGCTGCAATGCCACGGCTCTCCGGTCGTGCTGCGCACGGCGCTGGAGGAGATATTTTCCCTCGGCGCGCGTCAGGCAGGCCCCGGCGAATTCACAAAGCGCGCGTTCCTGTCCGGCCGGATGGAACTGTCGTCGGCAGAAGCGGTGGCGGATATCATAGACGCCGAGACCGCCGAAAGCGCAAAAAATGCCGCGGGTCAGCTTTCGGGCGCGGTCTTTCGCCGCACGGAGGGCGTGTATTCGCTGCTTGCGGATATAAGCTCGCATTTCCACGCGGTGCTGGACTATCCGGATGAGGATATCGAGGACTTCCGCATGGCGCAGTATACATCTGACCTCACTGCGGCGAAGGACGACCTTGCCGCGCTGCTTGCAACGTTCAGCCGCGGCCGCCTCATGAACAGCGGCATTCCCGCGGCGATAGTCGGCCGCCCGAACGCGGGCAAAAGCTCGCTTCTGAACGCGCTTCTGGGGTATGAGCGCGCGATAGTGACGGACGTTCCCGGCACAACGCGCGACACTATTGAAGAGAAGCTGCGCGTCGGCGGCGTTCTGCTGCGCCTGACGGATACCGCCGGTATCCGCGATACCGGCGACGCGGTGGAGCGCCTCGGCGTGGAGCGCAGCCGCCGCGCGATGGAGGCGGCGGAGCTTGTCTTTGCCGTTGTTGACGGCAGCCGCCCCGTAGATGATGAGGATATGCGCATAATCCACGCCGCGGAGCGCGCACCCCATGCGCTGCTCGTCGTTTCAAAGCGCGATATTGCGCAGGGGGAGGTCTCCGTGGATGCCGCTATGCCGCGCGTATACGTCAGCGCGCTCACCGGCGAGGGGCTTGATGAGCTTCAGGCCGCAGTCAGGGATATGTTCCCGCTTCCGGCCGTACCAGCCGGGGAGATACTTACAAATGCCCGTCAGGCGGATGCGGTGTCGCGCGCGCTGGACTATATCACGGCCGCGCTGGACGCGATGAACGTTGGCGCGACGCCCGATATCGTGCTCACGGAGGCGGAGGGGGCCATGCAGACCCTCGGCGAGCTGTCCGGCCGCAGCGTCCGCGAGGATGTGACCGAGCGCATATTCAGCCGCTTCTGCGTGGGGAAATAGCGCGCATGTATCCGCGCATGACAGCCGCAGAAACAGGCATTAAAATGCTTGACAATTGCTGCATCGTGTGATAACATATGAAAGCTTGATGCAGAAGTACCCAAGAGGCCGAAGGGGCTCCCCTGCTAAGGGAGTAGGTGTCTAAAAAGCACGCGAGGGTTCAAATCCCTCCTTCTGCGCCAAACAAAAGGAGCGTCCGCCCGGATGCTCCTTTTTGCTTGAATAAGCAGGGATTTGAACGGGAGCGGGAGTGAATGGCGCGCCGGAGGTTAACTTGCGGAGTGGGTGAGTACAATAAAACCAGACCACCCGCCTTGACATGAGCCAAGACAGGCGGTATGATGAACATAGTAAAGAGCGCTGCGACAAGCGGACGCCCTGAACCTTAAGAAATCAGTCTATAAAGAGACCGTCACTTCTGGTACAAGTGGCGGTCTCGCTTTATCCTCACGGTCACAGTATTTGCTGTGCAGCGCTCTAAGGGTGCATATGCACCAACAACAGAATACCACGTGCTTCTACAGATCGCAAGCATTCTCCACGCACGAACGGCGCGTCTACCGGATGAAAAACCGACAAATCTACGGATATGTAACATTTCGCGGACATTTGCGGCTTATAATGACCCACGGTCAACGGGCGGAAGACCCGGAAAGGAGCGTATACATGAGTGTTTTGCAGACGATAGACCTGAAAAAATATTACGGCACGGAGACGAACATCACCCGTGCGCTTGACGGCGTGAGCTTCTCCGTGGATGACGGCGAATTTGTGGCGGTGGTCGGGACCTCCGGCAGCGGCAAATCCACCCTGCTTCACATGATGGGCGGGCTGGACACACCCACCGCCGGAACGGTGATAGTCCGCGGCGAGGAGCTGGCGAAGAAGAATGACGAACAGCTCACCATTTTCCGCCGCAGAAACATCGGCTTCATCTTCCAGAACTATAATCTTGTTCCCATTCTGAATGTGTATGAAAACATCGTCCTGCCCGTCGAGCTGGACGGGGACAGCGTGGATAAATGCTTTCTGGACGAGATAGTTCAGCTTATACGAAGATAGTCAGAAACGTGCAGATGCTCGGCCAGCTTAGGACGATAGGAATGACGAAAAGGCAGATAAAGTGCATGGCGAGGAGAGAAGGGCTGCGATACGCCTTCGCGGGCATTCCCCTTGGACTTGCCGCCGGGCTGCTGATAGGCTTTGCCGCGTATCCGGATGGCTTCCGGATAAAAACGGCCGCAATATACACGGCGCTTATCGCAATAGCGGGCGTTGTGATGGTGAACATTGCGATATTCAAGCCCGTCCGCGTCGCAATGAACACCTCCCCCATCGAGGGCGCAAGGTATCTTGCCTGTTACCGGCTGGACGCGATGAACCACTGCATCACGCTGAAGCTGCCGTGGCCGTTTCTCGCGGAGCTCATTGCCGCGATGACAGTCATCTACTTAATATTCACGGCCTATGCCGGGGCCGAATTGAAGAAAACGGGCATACTTTCCGCCATACGCGAAGAATAAAAAAACAGCGGAACGGCGCTTTTTGCCGTTCCGCTGCTGTAGGAGGGAAAGTTATTCCTGCTTCGCGCCGTAGTACGCGTTGAGGTACATCTGGCGTATCTCGCTGACCATGGGATAGCGCGGATTCGCGCCGGTGCACTGGTCGTCAAAGGCGTTGATGCTCATCTCGTCAAGAGTGGAGAGGAACTCCTGCTCGTCGGGGATATAATCCCTGATGGTGGGCTTGATGCCGACGGAGGCCTTGAGACCGTCTATCGCGGCGATGAGGTTTTCAAGCTTCTCCTCTGGCGTGCTGCCGCCGAGGTGCAGGGCGTCCGCCACCTGCGCATAGCGCTCAAGCGTGTGCGGGTGGTCGTACTGCGGGAAGGTGCCCATGCGCACGGGCGCCGTGGCGGCGTTGAAGCGCAATACCTCGTCGATGAGCAGCGCGTTTGCGACGCCGTGCTGGACATGGTGGAACGCGCCGAGCTTGTGCGCCATGGAGTGGCACACGCCGAGGAAGGCGTTGGCAAAGGCCATACCGGCCATCGTGGCGGCGTTCGCCATCTTCTCGCGCGCTTCCATATCGGTCTGCCCGTCCTTATACGCCCGCGGCAGGTATTCAAAGATTATCCGCAGCGCGCCTATGGCAAGGCTGTCGGTGTAGTCCGTCGCCATCATGGAGGCGTAGGCCTCAAGCGCGTGGGTCACGGCGTCTATACCGGAGGATGCGGTGAGACCCTTGGGCGCGCTGACGTGCAGGTCGGGATCGACTATCGCCATCTTCGGCATCAGCTCATAGTCGGCGAGCGGGTACTTTATGCCGTTGCGCTCGTCTGTGATGACCGCGAACGGCGTGACCTCCGAGCCCGTGCCCGCAGTGGTGGGGATGGCGATGAAGCTGGCCTTCTCGCCCATGCGGGGGAAGGTGAAGATACGCTTGCGTATGTCGGTGAAGCGCATTGCCATGTCGGCAAAGTCGGCCTCCGGGTGCTCATACAGCACCCACATGATCTTTCCTGCGTCCATTGCGGAGCCGCCGCCCACGGCGATGATGCAGTCGGGCTGGAAGGCCTGCATCTGGGCCGCGCCCTCGCGCGCACAGGCAAGCGTCGGGTCGGGCGTCACGCCGAAGAAGGTGCTGAAGGTTATGCCCATCTCCTCAAGCTTGACGGTTATCGGCTTGAGCGCACCGCTGGTAAAGGTGTGGTGCCCGGTGACGATGAACACGCGCTTTTTGTGGTAGACCGTGCGCAGCTCGTCAAGCGCGACGGGCAGACAGCCCTTCTTTATATAGACCTTTTCGGGCGCACGGAACCAAAGCATGTTCTCTCTCCTCTCGGCGATGGTCTTTATATTGATAAGCTGCTTTATCGTCACGTTCTCGCTGACCGCGTTGCCGCCCCATGAGCCGCAGCCGAGCGTCAGCGACGGAGAGAGCATGAAGTTGTATATGTCGCCCAGACCGCCCTGCGCGGCGGGCGTGTTTACAAGGATGCGGCAGGTCTTCATGTGGCCTGCGAATTTGTCCAGCCGCTTCTGCGCCGTCGCGGTGTTGAGATAGATGCTGGAGGTGTGCCCCTTGCCGCCGAGGGCGATTAGCGCCTCTGCCTTGGCCACGGCGTCGTCGAAGCTGTTGGCGCGGTACATGCCCAGAACGGGGGAGAGCTTTTCGTGTGCAAAGGGCTCCGAAAGGTCGATGGCGTCCGCCTCGCCGATGAGTATCTTCGTGTGCTGCGGCACATCTACACCGGCCAGCGCCGCGATATACGGCGCGGGCTTGCCGACTATCCCCGCGTTGACAGAGCCGTCAACGATAACGGTGCCGCCGACCTTTTCCTTCTCCTCCGGGCTGAGGAACCAGCAGCCGCGCTTTATGAACTCCGCCTTGACGGCGTCATATATGCTGTCCGGCACAATGACGGCCTGCTCCGAGGCGCAGATCATGCCGTTGTCGAACACCTTTGAGTGCACTATCGAGTTGACGGCGAGGATGATGTCCGCGCTCTCGTCGATCACGGCGGGGGTGTTGCCCGCGCCGACGCCGACCGCGGGCGTGCCGGAGGAGTACGCCGCCTTGACCATGTTCGGCCCGCCGGTCGCAAGGATTAGGTCTGACTGCTCCATAAGGTGCCTTGTCATGTCGCGCGCGGGCGCGTCTATCCAGCCGATGATGCCCTCGGGCGCCCCAGCCTCGACGGCGGCCTCAAGCACTATCTTCGCCGCGGCGATGGTGGAGCGCTTCGCCCTGTGGTGCGGGCTTATTATGATGCCGTTGCGTGTTTTCAGGGCGAGCAGGCATTTGAATATTGCGGTGGAGGTGGGGTTCGTCGTCGGGATAATGGCGCAGATGAGGCCGATCGGCTCGGCGATTTTGGTGAAGCCGTACTGCTTATCCTGCTCGATAACGCCGCAGGTCTTGCTGTCGCGGTAGGCGTTGTATATATACTCGCTGGCGTAGTTGTTTTTTATTACCTTGTCTTCCATCAGGCCCATGCCGGTCTCCTCGACCGCAAGCCGGGCGAGGGGTATCTTCTGCATGTTGGCCGCCGTCGCCGCGGCGAAAAAGATCTTATCGACCTGCTCCTGGGTGAAGGTCGCGTATGTCTCCTGCGCCGCCCGTACGCGGGCGATAGCCTCCTTGAGACTGTCAAGGCTGTCAACGGTTTCATAACGCTTATTGTCCATGTCTACCTCCGTGCGGTTCGCCGCCGGTCTGCACCGGCAACTTTGTTTGTTTTTTAACTTGCAAGACGGAGTATACACTAAAGCGAGAAGATTGTCAACTATTTAACGCTAAAAATTTAACTAAATATCGCGGCAAAACGGGTGTCGATTTTCGTGCTTTTGTGTGTATTTTCACGATGGCTGTTGACAACCTACCGTTCGGTAGTTATAATAACGGCGTAGTTTTTTCGGCGGGAGGCTGGCAGACACATGGAAAAGGGCAAAACCAGACAGGAAATATTGAACACGGCGCTGGAGCTGTTCTCGGTGCAGGGGTATGAGGCCACGTCTGTCTCTCAGATCGCCGACGCCGTTGGCATCCGCAAGGCGTCGCTGTACAGCCATTTCACAAGCAAGCAGGAGATACTTGACGCGCTGATACAGGCGACCATGGCGCAGTATGAAGCGCATTCCATCTTTGCGCGCGCGGACTGGGATGATCCGGAGTTTACGAAGGACAAGCTCGGTATGACGCCCGACGCGGCAGTGGGGATGATGCTGGCGCATGTGCGCTGCATCCTGCACGATGCGCAGATAAGCAAGGCGCGGCGGATGCTGACGATCGAGCAGTTTCAGAATCCGAAGCTCAAAGCCCTGCAAACGAAGCAGAGCTATACGGACGTGCTGAGCTATTTCACCGGCCTTGTCCGCTTCCTGATCCGGCAGGGCCGCCTGACCGGCGGCGACGCGGAGGCTATGGCGGCGCAGCTGTGCTTTCCGGTCTCCGTGTGGATAAACCTCTGCGACAGGGAGCCGGAGCGTGAGGCCGAGGCCATGGCGCTGATAGAGCGCCACATCCGGCAGTATTTCGCGCTTTACGGGGCGCGCGGACAGAATGAGGACGGCGGAGGGCACGCGGATGAGTGAACGGCCGGAGCTGTGCGCGGGGCTGGATGCGGACACCTTTCGCAGCTATTACTATTTGAAAGAAGAACTGATCCGCTTCTGCCGGGATAATGGCCTGCCCGTTTCCGGCGGGAAGCCGGAGCTTACGGAAAGGATAGCGTGCTTTCTGGATACGGGAAGCGCGCCGAAGGCCAGACCGCGTAAAAAAGCGGCGGCCAGAGTTGGAATAATTGACGAGGACACGATTATAGAGCCGGATATCGTGTTTTCCGAAAAGCACAGGGCGTTTTTCACGGAGAAGACCGGCAGGGGATTTTCCTTCAATGTTCCGTTCCAGCGGTGGCTCAAAGACAACGCCGGGAAGACCTATGGCGACGCGGTAAACGCGTACTACTGCATATTAGAAGAAAAGAAAACGCGGAAAACGGAAATAGGCAGACAGTTTGAGTACAATACGTACATCCGCGATTTCTTCGCGGACAACCGGGGGAAAACCCTGCATGACGCTATTAAGTGCTGGAAATACAAAAAAGGCCTGCGCGGGCATAACCGCTATGAGCGCTCCGACCTCGCCGCACTTGGCGAGGAGCCTACCCCCCCAATCGACAAAATTTTAGAATGCAGAGAAATCGAAACGAACCTGAGCTATATTGAATTTCCGGGAGGGTGAAGCCATGCCGATGTGGGATCCGTGGCGCGGATGCAGAAGATGCAGCGAGGGCTGTCTGCACTGTTATATCCATAAGGGCGACGCGAAGCGCGGCGTCAATACAGGGAACATCATCAAAACGAAGGACTTTTATAAGCCGGTGGAGAGACTGAAAAACGGCGGCTATAAAATGAAGCCGGGGCTTGTATACCTCGGCTTTTCGACGGATTTTCTTATTGAGGGTGCTCGACATCCGTGAACAATGCGTCCGGAAGCGTGTCGATTTCGAGTTCCGCCAGTGCGGAACGCATTTCATCAAGGACGGCAGACAGTATAAGCTTCAGACGAAATACCTGTGTCGGCAGGCGCGCCTCGCCGGCATCAATTGTACATTTAGGTAAATGAGATACGAAAAACACTTCTATGAAGGCCGGAACTCCGGCCTTCAGTATTACGAAATAAGAAACGATTTGAAGCCGCTCGTGCTGCTGCACGCGCAGGCCGTGGACAGCACCAGCTTCTTCTGCGTCATGCCGAAGCTCGCGCGGCACTTCCATGTGTACGCCGTGGACTGCTACGGCCACGGGAGAAGCCTGCACGACGCGTCGCGGTACAATGTGGCGGACATCGGCAATGCGGTCATCGACTTCATCTGGAATGTCGTCAGGGAGCCGGTCTGCCTGCTTGGGCATTCCTCCGGCGGGCTTATCGCGGCCTATGCCGCCTCGCACAGCGACCTGTGCAGCGCGCTGGTGTTGGAGGACCCGCCCTTCTTCTCCTGCCAGGGTGAGCGCCGGAAGCGCGCCTTCAACTATGTGGATCTGTCCACGGTCTGCCATGAGTTTCTTGCTCAGCGCGAGGAAAACGACTTTGTCCTCTATTACTTTGCGCATCAGCGCATATGGGAGCTGTTCCCCGAAAAGGCGCGGGAGAATGCGCGCCCCAGGCTTATCGCCGCAGCGGCGCGGTACAGGAAGAAGCACCCCGACAAGAATCTGCGCGTACCGTTCTGGCCCAAGGCCGGGCTTGCCGCGTATCAGGGCATGAACAACTACGATCCCCGCTTCGGCGAGGCGTTTTATAATGACAGCTTCCATGCCGGTATCGCGCATGAGGAGCTTCTGCGCGGCATCCGCTGCAAGACGCTTTTCTTGAAGGCGAAAACAGTGGTCGGGCAGGACGGACTTTTGATGGCCGCGCTTGGGGAGGACGATCTGCAGCGCGTTCTGGCGCTCGTTCCGGACTGCACGCTCATCCGCTTTGACTGCGGCCATGCGATACACGCCGAAAAGCCGGATGCGTTTATCTCGGCGCTTTTGACCATGGCGTAAGCGCCGGGAGGGGGAAAACCGCCGCCCTGCGCGGCGGTTTAGAAGCTTTTCAGAGTAGTGCTGAGATCAATCATTTTCGCCCTTGAACTGGATTTCTTCCTCCAGACTGTGGTCTTCCGTGCACTCCTCGTATTCCACCTCGTAAGCGGTGCCATCAATAATGTGCGAAAAGATATGTTCCTCTTCTGTCGAAGAAACATGCTTCGGATTTGAAAGCATCGTGTCGGTGAGCACGTCTTTCAGTCTTACACAGCATGGTTTGAAAGAAATAAACGTTATGCCGCCGCCGACTACTCCGCCGACGACCGGAATTGCGTTCTTTATCGTCTTTGCAAAAATCTCCCTGGTCAAACTTACGCCGAACCATCTTAATGTGGATTTCAGAATAGGATACAGTGTTCCTTTAGTCAACGCCGTGGCGAGAAGCTTTTTTTCGACTCCGACTGACAGCGCTTTTGCAAGTGCCTTTATCGCATTATTTGCCCCGGCAACACCGTTCATTACTCCAAGGCAAACAATAATATGGTTGATAGTCTCGCTGTCAAGTGATATGCCTTCATCATCCGAGTCTATCTCAGGGAAACCGTAAAGGTACAAAAGCTTTTGAATCGCCCGGAGAGTATAGCCGTAGTACTGAACAATATCGGCTGGGATGGTTGCTGCCATTGCCGCCCCACCGGGCATACCAAGCGCGGCGGAGATACCAGACACGCAGTTTCGTTCAAACTTGATCACTTCGTCGGCTATTTTATCAATATCCTCTTCCGGAATACCTGCCAGAGCCGGTGTGTGCGCAACGGCATCATCAATAACCTCTGGCGGATAGTTTTTGAAGAGTTCTTTCCGCAGAAAGTTTTCTCTGTTGACATGAACTCCGGGTGTTCTCAGGGCGAGAATAATGATATCCTGAATATCGACGGAACCATCGTTGTTTACATCCAAGACTTCATTTGCTTTGTTTACAGTAACATCTTTGGCCTTTTCCAGCGCATTTTTTACCGCATCAAGAGAATCAAGTATTTTGCTTGGCATTGGGTATCCTCCTATAATCATGTTTCATATAAGCCATGCAGATTTTGCGAAATTAAGTGCTGTCTGCCATTATCTGCTCATATTATATCAAATAAAATTGGAAAATCAACAATAATACCCAAACTGACAACGAGGGATAGTTATATCAGCGTGACAAAAAGCTCGCCATCGGCGAGCTTTTTTGACTGACTTTATATATTTCGTCATTTACGCATCCGCAGCCCGCTTGCCCGCAAAGTGCAGCACGAGGCCGACGGCGACCCCGGCAAGCGCCGGACATACCCAGCCGAGGCCGAGCCGCGCCAGCGGGAGGTAGGTGTTCACGGCGAGGTTGAACCCGCCGAGATGCAGCGCGGATATCAGCCCCTCCGGCAGCGCGGCGAGAGCGCCGCACAACGCGCCGGGCAGCGTGAAGCCTATCGCCCAGCGGTAGACGCGGCGGCCGTCGCCGAAGAAGCGGCCGACAAGCGTCAGCGTGATGAGCACGACTGCAAGCGGGCACAGAAGCATCAGCACGGGCACGGCGTATTCGATTATAGCGCTCAGCCCGACGTTGGCAAAGAGGAACGAGACGGCGGTGAACAGAATCGCCCAGCCGCGGTATCCCATGGCCTTGGGGAAGAGGCGGACAAAGGTCTCGGCGCAGCTCGTCGTCAGGCCGACGGCGGTTTTTAAACACGCGAGAGTGACCGTCGCCGCGAGAACCAGAAGCCCGAAGCCGCCGAGGTAGTGCTGCGCTATCTGCGCCAGAGCGATGCCGCCGTTGGCGCTGGTTTCAAATATTCCACGGCTCTGCGCGCCCACCACGGTCACGGCAAGATAAATGACTGCCATCAGCAGACAGCTGAACACGCCCGCGCGCACCGTGCACGAGGACACGTCGTCCGCCTGCTCCACGCCGAGCTCACGTATGACCTGAATGACGACGATGCCGAACGCGAGCGACGCAAGCGCGTCCATGGTGTTGTAGCCCTCAAGCAGCCCCGTGAAAAACGGCTGGGAGGCGTAATCGCCGCTCGGCTCAACGCTGGAAACAGCGGCGGACGGCGACAGCAGCGCGACGACGACGAGCACGGCAAGAAACGCCAGAAACACGGGATTCAGCACCTTCCCGACGTAGACGAGTATCTTCCCCGGCCTGAGGGAGAAGTACAGCATCGCCGCGAAAAACGCCGCCGAGAAAAGCGCCAGATACAGCTTCATGTGACCGGCGGGGAGTATATTCTCCAGCCCAACCGAGAAAGACACCGTCGCACAGCGCGGAATGCAGAAAAACGGGCCGATGGACAGGTAAAGCAGACAGGTGAAGAACATGGCATACGGGCGGCTGACGCGGCAGGACAGCTCATAAAGCCCGCTGCACCGGCTGACGCCGAGCGCGGCGACGCCCATAAGCGGCAGCCCTACGCCCGTGACGATGAACCCGGCGACTGCGGGCAGGATGCTGCGCCCTGCAAGCTGACCCATGTGCACGGGAAATATAAGGTTCCCCGCACCGAAAAACATACCGAACAGCATACTGGCGACATAGACGTACTCTTTCGCCGAGAGATTCTTTTTCATTATTCTCCTCCGTCATGTGAGATCACGCCGCACAGCGTCTGTGACATCCCAAAGGCCGCATCACTGTGCGCACAGCTTTGTATGCTATCACATGGACGCATAATTTGCAATGCAAATTCTGCCGCGAAACGATAATGATACACTTGGCCTTCCCGCCTTAGTCCAGCTCCATGTTCGGATTCTTCAAAACAAGCGGCGAAATTTAAACACAGCGGATAATATATGTTAAATAGCACCAAAGGGCCGGCAAAGCTTATTTTGCGGAACGAAAATACATTTTCCGCGTCTACTATTATATATCGTATTATGGTTTTATAAAATGTGGGGTGCCGTATGAAAAAAGTGACCGCCATGCTTCTGACACTGTGCATGCTCTTCGCCCTCGCCGCCTGTGGGAGAGAGGAACCAGCCCGAGCCGTTCCGTCAGCGGAAGCGAACGCCCACACGCCCGGCGAACAGGCCGCGGCGGGGGAGGGTGAGGGCGTGCCGGTGCTGCTGTCACAGCGCGTATATCCGTTTCCCGCCGGGTGCACGGTGCGCCGCGCGGCGCGGATAGGAAACCGCCTGCTCATTGCCGGTTACAGCGACGGAACGCCGGTGCTGGGCATGGTGGATATTACGCTTTCCCCCGACGGAACTGCCGCCTTTGGGGAGACGAAAATGCTGGCGCTGGATACGGCTTCCCCGTACAATGAGTCGCTTAAGGGCATTGCCGCGGGCGGCGACGGCTGCTTCTACCTGCTGACCGGGGAGCACGCCCCGGTCTATATGCACAAGGATGAGCTGCGGACGAATGACGCTTATCAGGGGCGCCTCGCGGTGACGAAGCTCTCACCTGCGGGGGAAACGCTGGACAGAATGGAGATAAACGGCTGGCCGGAGGATAGCTGCTATGGCCTCGCGGTGGACGCCGCCGGGCGAATATACGTGCTGGGCGCAGACTATGTCGCCTCATTCGAGTGGGGAAGCGATGATATTGCCCTTGTCAAGAAACCGGACTGCACAATGAACTCCATCGCGCTCACCGCACAGGGCGTTGTGATATCGCTGTGGGAGCGGGCCGGGAACCGGTACTATCTGCTGGACAGTCCCCAGACGCTCAAAGAATTGGCCTTTGAAGATCCGGGGGATGAGCCGTGCGTGAGTGCCGGGAACATGACCATGTGTCAGGGGCTGGACGGGGAATATATCATATCCTCAAACAGCCGCTTTGCGGCGTGCGACGTCGCGTCTGGCGCTGTGTTGGAGCTGTACCAATGGGACTACACGGCTTTCCCGGCGGGGGCGGAGTCTGCCTGCCGTCTGGGGGAAAGCGCATTCGTGTGCACCGTTGGGGAGGACTTCCTACTCTCGACCGCGACGGTCACGCGCCCCAAAACGGAAAGAAGCGTTGTAAATATAGCCGCCCTTGACATGGAAAATTCCAATGTGGGCGGCATAGCGGCGGAATTGAATGACCGGCAGATGCAATATGAATACCGGATAATTGAGTACGGCCGGGAAGAGGCCCCGCGCCTCATCGCGGATATCATCTCCGGCGGGAAGATAGACATGGTCATCCACAATAATCTGCTGGATGTCAGCTCCGACGCCTTTCTTGACCTGTATCCGTACATCGACAGAGACCTCGGCCGGGAGAGCTTCATCCCCAACATTCTGGAAACGCTCAGCGACGGGGAGCGTCTGCATGAGCTGTGGGAGGGCGTGGAAATAAGGACACTGGCCGCCAGAACGGCCGACGTGGCGGGCAGGGAGAACCTGACGCCGCAGGATTACCGGCAGATAGTGGATTCCAGCGCCAGCTATGAGGCTGTGTTCCAGAACTTCATGGATAAGGAGAATCTGCTCGGCTGGGCGGCACAGGTGGGAACGGTGGAGTACATGAACCGCCTGAACGGCACATGCAGCTTTGACTCTGCCGCCTTTGCGGAGCTGCTGGGCTGGTGCGGTGATATGTGCGCCGCCATGCCGGAGGGCAGCGATGCTGAGCCGCTGGACATTTCTCAGGTCGTGCTCACGCTGGAGCGGGTATCCGACCCGGTGCGGATAAAGTACATAGGCCTCAACTTCGGCCAGCCTTTCACCTTTGTCGGCTTCCCCACCGGCGGACGCGGCCTGAGCTACTTCACCTGCGCGGATAACGGCAGCATGGCCATTCCCGCCAACAGCCGGAACATAGACGGGGCGTGGGCCTATATAAGGTCGCGCCTGTCCATGGAGTGCCAGAGCGGCATTGACTTTCTGCCGGTGATGCGTCAGGCGTTCACGCGGCGCACAGAGGGCGTGCTGGATCAGGCGGAGAGCTGCCAGCTTTTTGACCTCGTCTCCGCCGTGTCCGGCGCGCAGCGCTGCGCCGACAGGCAGATACTAGACATAATCACGGAAAACGGACGCATGTACCTTGCCGGTGACAAGAGCCTTGAAGAGACGGTGAAGAATATCCAGTCCCGCGCCAGCTTATATATGGCAGAGCAGTATAGATAAAACACAGAATAGAAGCACAGCCCGCCGGTCATGCGCGTTTGCACAGCCGGCGGGCCGTTTATTCAATTGTTATGCTCCTTTGCGCTGTGCATCCGGCTTACTTGCGATCCACCGCGAGGCCGCCGTCGAGGCAGAGCGCGTCGCCGATCATGTGGGAGGACACGTCGGACGCGAGAAAGAGCATTGCATTTGCAACGTCCTCAACGGTGCACAGACGGTTGTCAAGATACGCATGAGAGAATATCTCGCAGCCCTCTTCGTAGGTCTTTCCGGGCAGGAAGTTTTCAACGGTCTTGCGCATGAGCTTGGTGTCAAGTCCGCCCGGGCAGATGTAGTTGACGCGCGCGCCGAAGGCCATGAACTCCTTCGCGGCGGATTTCAGCAGACCGGCGACCGCGTGCTTGCACGCGCCATAGGCCGGGATGCCGCCGCAGCAGACATAGGAGCCGTTGGACGCCAGCACGACGATGGTGCCGCCGTTCTGAACCTTCATCTGACGGCCGACGTGCTTGAGCACCCACAGGCAGCCGTAGAAGTTGATCTGGAAGTTGATGTCGAACTCCTCATAGGTCGCGTCGATTATCTCCTGATGGATGCCCTCGTAGCCGGAGCAGGTCAGGCACACGTCAATGCGGCCGAAGTCGCTGACAACGGCGTTCACGGCGGCCTCAACATCGGCTTCCTTGGTGATGTCGCAGACATAGCCCTTCACGGCCTTTGCGCCCTCGAGCTGGGGGATGAGCGCGTCGAGCTTTGCCTGACTGGTGGAGGTGACTGCAAGCGTGCAGCCATCGTTTGCGAATGCCTTTGCCGTGGCAGTGCCGGATTCGCCCGTGGCGGCAATGATGAGTACGACCTTATCTTTGAGCTTGAGATCCATTAAAGTTCTCTTTTTTTGATGAAAATTGTTGATTAGAGGCTGTGGTCAATAACGACCTTGTATTCGGCATTGTTTTTGCTATTGAAAAGCTTGTCAAACATCTTCAAAAGCTCGTCGGCATCCAGCTTTACGCTGCTCGTGATAGTCATACCAAGCTCCTCAGGATAATCCAGCGTGAACTGATATGCTTCCTTAAACTCTGCCAGAGTAAAGAAGTTCGCGGCGTACATCACAGTGCCCTTGGAGAGCAGAAAACCGGTGTTGTAGTCAAGCGTGGGAGAGTGCGCACCAACCAGGGAGAGCGACGCGCCGCCCTTGAGCTTGGTGAGGACCTGATCCATGCCGCCCTTTGCGAGGACGCAGTCAAGAGCATATTCAAATCCGCCGGGTGCAAGCTCTTCGAGCTTTGCGTCAAAATCAGGATCCTTCATGCTCAGGCAAACGTCAACGAACGGGAGCTTGTTGCAGAAATTGACACGTTCCTGACCTCTTCCGACCATGATGACTTCACAGCCGAGCTTCCTCTTCGCAACGAAAGCCGCATAGCCGCCGACAGGGCCGTTGCCCCAAATAAGAACTTTCTTGTTCTTGGGCAGATGCATCTGATCTATTGCATGAAGAGAGATCGCAATAGGCTCGATTATAGCGCCGAGTTTCAGGTCATAATCGTCGGGAACCTTGATGAGCAGGTCGCCGCGCACCTGAATATAATCGCCGTATGCGCCGGGGCGGCTGATACCGGGGCTGTCAGAAAGGAGAGAGGGGCAGAGATAGTCTCTGCCGCTGAGGCAGTACTCGCATTTACCGCAGGGATTAGTCTCCGGTGCAACAACTCTGTCGCCCTTCTTGAAGCCGGTCGTGCCGGGATCTTCGACGATGCCGCTGAACTCATGGCCTATTACGCTGCCAACGGTGCCCTCAAGAGCATACATAATGTTGTCGCTGCCGCAGATGCCGGTATAGCTTACTTTAATAAGAGCCTTTCCTTCCTCAAGGGGAGGAATTTCGGTTTCAATGTTTTTAAATGATTTAACTTTGTCTACAATGACACTCTTCATTAGTTGATCCTCCTGAATTTTTGTTTTCGTTTTTGAGTGTGGTTTTTTGATTACGCTTTGGCCTTTTTGTTTATGGGGGAAGTCTTTATGCTGAGGATGAGGAAGACCATCGTGGCGATGCCGGTGGCGCACAGCACCTTCCAGCCGGTCGTGAAGCCGCCCTCGGTGGCAAGGCACGCACTCATTACGGGGGCGTAGAGCGCCTGGCCGAGATACACGCCGGTCATCAGCGTGGCGGATATCGCGCCGAACTCCTTCGGGCCGAAAACGGCCTGACCGACGATGCTGGGGATGCTCGCGCTGAGCGGGTATGCAAGCGCACCGCAGATGACCGTCAGGATGAGAATGACTGTCGTCGGGGTGATGCCGAAGATGATGAGGAATACCATGCACAGCGAGAACGCGATGCATACGATGACGGAGAACACGGTCGGGCCTACCTTGGAGAAAGCGCTGCCGACGCCGAGCATCACGAAGCCCGCGAGAACGGTGTATATAGCGTTCCAGTTGGAGGCCTCCGTGGGGGTGAGGCCGTTCATCGTCCACCACGTCGGGGAGTAGACCAGCCATGCCGAGCCTTCGCAGCCGCCCAGAAGCAGGGCGATGGCAAAGAACCAGAAGGACGGGGACTTTATTGCCTCGGCGCGGGTGACGCCGGGAAGCAGCGTGGGATCGACCTCATCGGTGACCTCGGTGCCCATGGGCTTCTGTCCCATCTTCTCCGGGTCACGGATGAGGAAGATGACGGAGAGCAGGCCGACAACGAGCAGCACCCATGAAAGTATCTGATAGCACATTTTGTAGTTCATCACGCGGAACATCTGTCCTGCGACGAACACCCATGCCGCCGCGCCGAAGCTTGCGCCGGAAAGGACAGTGCTTATCACCTTGCCGCGCTTTTCGCCGACGAACCACTGGGAAATAACGTAGGTGCACACGGCGTGCGTGCCGAAAACTATGGCGAACGAAGCCATCAGGCCCGCGAGATAGATGAACACAAGGCTTGTGACGTTCTGGCCGTCAGTTGCGAAGGTGTAGAACTGGAAGTTGAGGAAGATGCCGATGATGGAGATGAACATCAGCTTTTTCGGCCCCAGCTTGCTCAGCGCCTTCACGCAGATAAGGCTCAGCAAAACATTGCCTATCGTGTTGAACGTGCCGTTATAGCCCAGCACGGCGACGGACCAACCGGTGTATTCCGACATGGAGGGCAGGAACACGCCCAGTGTGGACGCCGCGCCCAGATTGCAGAAGATAACGAGAAATGCGCCTATTGCGGCCTTATAGCCGAAGAATTTCTTGTTTTCCATGGCTGCTCCTTTATATGATTTCCATTGCGGCGTAGTAGCCTTCTCTTATCGCGTTGCCGCACTTGCCGGGCTTTGCGCAGTCGCCGACGACAGTGGTCTTGGTGGGGTACTTGTAGCGTATCGTGTCGGCAAGCTCCATGTTGGGCTTTCTGCCGAACGCGGCGACGATGACGTCCGCGGGGACTGTCTCGCGCGTGCCGTCGAGCTTTTCTATCTCAACGCCGGTGTCGTTGATGCCCACGACCTTGGAGTTCACAAGCGTCTTTATGCCGTACTCGGGGATGAGGCGGACAATGCTGTAGGCGTTGAGTGCGTTGACATCCGCGCCTATCTTATCACGCATTTCAATGATGGTGAAGCTGCGGTCGCCGAGGGGGGCGTACTCAAACGCGGTGTCGATAGCGGACAGGCCGCCGCCGCAGATGACGACGTTCTTGCCCTCGGGCAGGGCCTGACGCTTATGCACGTCGTATACCTCAATGACCTTGGGATTGTAGATGCCGGGGATGGGCGGAACTACCGGCTGAGAGCCGGTGGCGACGACGATGCGGTCTGCCTCAAGCAGCACCTTGTCGTCTGCGCTTATCTCGCAGTTCATGTGCACGCGCACGCCCAGCTTTTCAAGCTGCACCTGATACCAATCGATAAGCTCACGCATACGGTGCTTGAAGTCGCCGGTGGAAATGGTCCTGAACGTGCCGCCGAACACATCGCCCTTGTCGTAAAGATCGACCTGACAGCCGCGCTCCGCTGCGCAGCGTGCGGCCTCAAGGCCGCCGGGGCCAGCGCCGATGACGACGACATGGGTGGGCTTGCTTACGGGGGTGACTTCCATATGGGTCTCAAAGCCGGTGTTGGGGTTTACCGCGCAGGAGACCTGCGTGCTGCGGCCGAATATGCGGCCGATGCACTCCTCGGTGCAGAGGATGCACGGGCGGATATCCTCGCGGCGGCCTTCGCGGATCTTGTTGGGCCACTGCGGGTCGGCGATGCACTGACGGCCGAACTGGACGAGGTCGAGCGTGCCCTCCTCAAGCTGCCTGACGGCGGACTCGATAGTCAGCGCGCCGGAGTTTATCATGGGCTTGGTTATGTAGGGGCGTGCGGCTTTGGAAACATGCTCAAACACGTTGTCGCCGACGTACTTCGTGGTGAATATGAAGTCGTTTGCCTCGTAGGAACCCGCGTCGGTGTCGAACACGTCAACGCCCGCGGCCTCAAGGATGGGGAGAACATCCATGCAGTTGGTCAGGTCGAACGCGCCCGGATTCTGGTGGTCGAGAGAAATTCTGAAGAATATCGGGAAGCTGGGACCGACGATCTCGCGCACGGCCTGAATTATCTCGACTGCAAAGCGGCAGCGGTTCTCCACACATCCGCCGTACTCGTCGGTCCTGCGGTTCCACTTCGGGGAGAGGAACTGCTCGATGAGGTATGCGTTGTGCGCGTGTATTTCGATCGCGTCAAAGCCGCACTTGAGGGCGAAGTCCGCCGCGACCTTGTAGTTTTCGATGCACTTCTTTATCTCTTCCTTTGACATCTCGCGGCAAAGGATGTTGGGGTCATAGTATGCGGGATTTTCGGAGGCGGAGACGAGCGCCTCGTCCGCGCCGCGGCCGAGAACTGCGTTTCTTCCCGTGCCCGGGCTGAGCTGGAGGCAGAACTTCGCGCCCCAGCGGTGCACGCGCTCCACCATGACGGTCGTCTTGGGAATGGCGTGTATATCCCACACGGCGACAGAGGGGGAACCCTGGCACAGTGCCTCGGATACGAATATCGCGCCGGTCATTATCATGCCCGCGCCGCCCTTGGCGCGCTCCTCGTAATAGCGCATTCCTTCTTCACTCTCGGTCCCGTCCTGCATGGGCGTGTACGTGCCCATGGGGGACATGACGATGCGGTTTCTGAGAGTCATGCCGTTTATCTTTACCGGCTCCCAGAGCTTTGAATAGTTGATCTCCTTGTTTTTCCAATCGGTTATTTCCTGATGGACGACAAATCCGTTCATATTAGGTTTTCCTCCTTTGTGGTTGAAAATCGTCAAAACTTCAAAATCGTTCAAACTGTCCGGATCAGAAGAACGAACTTTTTAAGTTTCCCCGTTCGGGAAAAGCTTTCCCTTTTCGCATTTTTATCATAGGGCATTGTGAAAGCAAAAGCAATATGCGTTTTGTGGAGATATCATCACAAAATTTGCTTCAAAATTCACAATTGGCAAATTTCCCTTGAGTTCAGACGGGTTTTGAAAACTTGGTTATTGTGACAAATGCGGTAAACGCTGCAGCCTTTTCCCTGAAATGTTTACGTGGATTTTTTGACAAGCCTTTTGCGCTGTGATAAAATCTTAATATAGAGAGATAAATTTCGGTTAAATATCGGGTTTGAAGGAGGGGATATCTTGCGGCATCTGGATAACGACCTTCTGCGTGAAACGGTTCTGGGCATGGTCTTTGAGCACGCGACGGTGCAGGATATGTTTGCAAGGGTGTTTGAGCTGTTTCAGCTCCCGCTCAATTATTTCGACACTTCGTTCAGGCTTGTCGCCAATGCGCTGCCGTGCCGGCCGTTTTACTTTGACGCGTGGGAGAGCTTCGCGTCCAACGGCTGCGCAAGTCAGGAGGAGATAGACGGCGGGAATTATCTTATATATCAGGAGCAGATGAACGCCCTCGGCCGTTCCGCTATCTTTGACAGCGGGAACTGCGCGGTTTACCATCAGGCCTGCGGGCCGGTGAAGCTGAACGGTTCGCTCATCGGCTATATGGGGACGATGATCCTTGACGCTGTGCCGGAGGACGTTATTGAATTCAACGATATAATGATAAGCGCGATAGAGACCCTTGCGCGGAATGAGCAGAAGAACCGCCTCGCCGATACGGCGTCCATGGTCCTGGACATCAGTCACTTTCTCCGCCCGGACACCGCGTCGAAGCTGGAGGAGGAGGCCTTCGCGGCGCAGTATAAGCCGCCGTATGTTTTCGTGGCGCTTTCGGCCTATAACGCCTCTCTCGCAACGCTGAAATATGTGCAGGATCTTATCTGCCGCGGCTGCGATTCCGTAACGGGCACGACGTATCAGGATCTGTATCTGTATCTTATCAAGTATGACTGCACCGCGGTCGGACAGCGTGAGTTTGAAGCCGCGCTCAATGATATCGCGGCCCGCTATAATCTCTACGGGGCCATATCGGATGTGTTTTTCAGCAGCAGCCGCATAAGCGCACACTGTGCGCAGACTATGGAGGCGCTTTCCGTCGGGGCTGCGGAAAAGCCCTTTATCAGGTTCACGGATGTTTATCAGGACCTTATCTGTATGCGCACGCTTGAGCGCTTTCCGCTCGAAAGCTGCATCCAGCCCGAGACGGCGAAGCTGCTTTCGCTCGACCCGGTATACTGCGAAACGGCGAAGGTGTACGCAGGCTCCGGCGGCCGCCTTTCCGCGACGGCGGCAAAGCTCAAGGTGCATAAAAACACCGTGCTCAACCGCATCGAGAAGATAAACGAGCTGTGCCGGCTCGACCTTACCGACAGGGCGGCCGCGTTTTCCTTCCAGCAGCAGCTCATGCTCATAGAGACCTTTGACCGGATGGGAGGCGGGGCCGTATGAGTGTGGATTTTAAGAAAGGGCTGTGCGCCGTCCTTCTGGACGAGCTGCACAATTATGAAAGCGCGCAGAAGTTATGCGTCAGGCTCAGCGAGTTTTCGGGCCTCTTTGTTGAGCTTATAGACTTCGGCGGCTGCGGCCTGTCCGGACGCAGTGAGCTTCCCGGCGCTGTGACGCCCGGCGGCTACCGCGCCGCGAAAAAGCAGATGATCCAGCAGCTTTTCGCGGATATCTACGACCGCCGCATGAAAACCGGCACTGTGGACGGCTATATTTCCACGGCGAAGCTGATAAGCTGGGACGGTATTCCCGTCGCCGTCGGCATAGTCATCTATCCCTCGCAGGAGCGGGACGGTGACGCCGCCGCGCTGCTTCTCCAGATGGAGAACTTCTGCCGCTACGTCTATACGGGCGACCTGTCGCTCAAGCCCGAGGACGCCGGTTCCTCCGACGTCTTGTCGCACTTGCTGTTTGACACGGACCCGGACATTGCCGCTCTCGTGTCGGCGCTGCTTCCGTCGTATAAGCGCCACGCGCTTGTCTCCGCCCCGTATATCGCGCTGAATTTTCAGGCGGACGAGAAAAACTCCGCCGTCTCGCTCAAGGCGGCGTATGACCGCTTCGGCGCCGACCGGCCCGACTCCTACAGGATAGTCAGGAAAAATGAATTCCTTGCGATACTGTGCAATTTCGACGTGTCGGCCCCGGAAGCCGTGCAGAAAAAGTGGGAGCATCTCAATGCCTTCTGCGAGAAGTATTCCCTCCGCTGCGGCTGCTCCATGGTGTTTTCGGACATCGCGGAAAGGGAGACGTATATAAAGCAGGCGCGGGCCGTCAACTGCCTCGGCGCGGCGCTTGGCCGCGGGCAAAGGCTTTTCCGCACGGAGCTTCTGCTTCCGGAGCTTATGGCGGAAACGGCCGCCCGCAACGACCCGCAGGGCAGTCTTATCCTCAGTGAGCTGCTGGCGCTGCATAAATATGACGCGGAGAACAGTTCCGAGTACCTGCGCACGCTTGAGGTCTATCTCACCAACGGCAGAAGCATGACCGACACCGCCTCCGCGCTGTTTATAGACCGCAGCACACTGAAATACAGGCTCAATAAGATACAGGACATGACGTGCATCGACTTTTCCGACGACGCCCGGTGCAGCGCGCTGCTCATGAGCTGCCTTGTCTACCGCAGTCATAAGCGCAGAGCTGGACTGTGAGAGGCCGGAACCATCACGCGCCGGACATATGCGAAAGCCGATTCGCGGCACAAACCCGAATTGTTCACCAAATGTATCCAAGATAAAATATCGCCGCGGGCATTCTTTGCCCGCGGCGATAGTGATGGTGGCTTAAGCCGAAAAATCTCTGGTTCTTCCGATGGAAAAAGAACTTTAGTATATGTAAGAAACAACCTCCGAGGGTACTATGGAAAAATGAAGTAAGCCACGGTGCACATTCAACGTGGAGATGCCAGTATCACATTGTGTCTGCACCGAAATATCGAAGGAAAGTAATATATGGACAATTGAAAACAGAACGCTTTAGTAGTGGACTGTAAATGTAATGCGATCGGTGAACCTTTTCATGTAGCTGGAGGTACGCTGGTATTAGACCCTTCTAGGGCCTTTTTCAAACCACGCGTTTTACGTGCAGCTTTGCATTTGACGCGCGCGGCGCGCGCATGTATAATGGTGAAAAACGAAAAGGAGCGCGCACATGAGCAAGGCCGACGAGATATTCATCCAAAACTGCCGCGACATTCTCTCAAGCGGTACATGGGACACCGACCGTGAGGTGCGCCCCCGGTGGGAGGACGGCGCACCGGCGCACACGATAAAGAAATTTGGCATTGTGAACCGGTACGACCTGAGCGAGGAGTTTCCCATCCTCACTATCCGACGCACATACTGGAAGTCTGCGGTAGACGAGCTTTTGTGGATATGGCAGGCGAAGAGCAACAACGTGCACGACCTGCGCACGCGCGTGTGGGATGCATGGGCGGACGAGAACGGCTCCATCGGCAAGGCATACGGCTATCAGCTCGGCGTGAAGCACCACTATCCCGAGGGGGATATGGATCAGGTAGATAAGGTGCTGTGGGATCTCAAGAACAACCCCGCCTCGCGGCGCATAATGACGAATATCTACACCTTTGCAGATCTGAGCGAGATGGCGCTTTACCCCTGCGCGTACTCGATGACCTTCAACGTGACCGGCAGGCGCCTCAACGCGATACTCAACCAGCGCTCACAGGACATGCTGGCAGCGAACAACTGGAACGTCGTGCAGTACGCGGTGCTGACGATGATGCTGGCGCAGGTGTCCGGGCTTGAGGCGGGCGAATTCGTGCACGTTATCGCGGATGCGCACATATACGACAGGCACGTGCCCGCGATAGAGGAGATCATCGCAAACGAGCCGAAGCGCGCCCCTGTACTTCACATCGACCCGGATGTGGACGATTTTTATAAATTCACGCGCGACAGCTTCTCCATGGAGGGCTATGAGTACTCTGAATTCACGCAAAAGATCCCCGTCGCGCTGTGAAGATAATGTACAATAAGTTGCGCAAATTGAAAACCGCATAAAAG
>UMHM01001277.1_pt1 | contig 52507 bp, 31 predicted proteins | sample 1965501 | NCBI WGS metagenome assembly UMHM01 (sample SAMEA4836095, study PRJEB28245) | human gut metagenome | biome: gut microbiome; material: fecal sample | place: Denmark | collected 2008
AGTGGAAGGACGGCAACATTCGTTGCTACGTAGACGATGTTATTTACATCGATTACACCGACGCAAATCCGCTTACGGGTACCAAGTACGGTTACCGTGCAATCGGTAACGGTGTGGAATACGGTCCTATTACTACCACTGACACCGTTTCCGAACATATCGTTCCTCCGATAGACTACAACATAGTAAGCGGCAACGCCAAGGAAGCCGACGGCAAGATTACCTCAATGATGCCTAACACTTTGCTGACAAACAAAGAAGGCTCTTTTACGGACGGAACAATCACCGCAACCATCAAGACGGTTGCCGGTAGCGACAGCGGCATCGTATTCGGTCTTACCGACAACGGCAAGACAAACTTCTGGGAAGACAAGGACGTAAGTTACTACTTCTTCTTTATCAACGTCAACGGCGACGCTTACTTGGCAAAGGCAGGCGGTGAACCCGCTTGGCAACAGTGCGGTGCCGTAACGCACATTGCGGATTTCAACGCTGCCAACACTTACACGTTAAAAGTAGAGCGTAACGGCAACAACATCAAGTGTTACGTCAACGACACTTTGTATGTGGACTTCACGGACGAAGCCGCGCTTAGCGGTACCAAATACGGGTATCGTGCGCAAGCTGCGGGCGTAGAGTATGGATTGATTACAAAAGGATAGTAGGCAAAACATATTTACGGCAGGCAATCTTTGTCTGCCGTAAGAAAAATTTATGGAGGAAAACATGAAAAAGAAATACGCGCTTTTGTCGGTGTTGTTGTTGCTGATGGTGATTATTTTGCCCGTTTTGGCGGCTTGCGACAACGATAGCGGCACTACTGACAGCCAAGGACGTACCAAAATCAAGTTTTGGTATTGGGGTAGTCTGGCGGAAAAGAAAGTTTACGAAGAACTGATGGACCGCTACATGGAAGAAAACGAAAATGTCATCATAGTGCCTACTCACTACGAGTCGAACATCTACATGACTAACTTTCAAGGGGAAAACCCCAAACCCGACGTATTCTTTATGCCGGACACCGACTTTTTGTCGTGGGCGGACGCAGGAATAATGGAAGATTTACTTCCGTACTGCACGCAAGAGGAGCTTAACTCCGTTTGGCCCAAGGCAATGGACGAGTACTACTACGACGTAGGAACTCACACCCTCGGTAAAAGTGCAAACGCCAAGTTGTACGGATTCCCCAAGGATCTCGGTCCCGTAACGTTGGTTTACAACGAAACCTTGCTTGACAAACAGATTGCCGCAAACGGATTGAACAAGCAAGATGTTTACAAATTGTTGGATCCTCGTACGCCAATGACATGGGCGCAATTTACTCAATTGTTGGTGGATCTTACAAAAGACCAAAAGGGACTGTCCAAAGCCGATCGCATTTACGGTATACCGTATTACGAAATGGACGCTTGTCTGTACAGCAACAACGCCAACTATTTCTACGAAAATGCAACGAAACAAGGCATTGACAACAATTTTATTCAAGCAATAGCCTTCAATATTCAACTTGCAACGGTATATGACGTTATGCCCGACGCCGATTTCAGCGGCTCCACCGATGCGTATACTCGCTTTTTGAGTAACAAATCTATTTTCACTTGGATGGGACCGTGGGACAATGCCGACTTTTGGGATTACAAAAGCCTCAAATACAATATTGTTCCCGTACCTTACGGACCTGCCGAAGGGGCGCAATCTGTCAGTTTTGTAGGTTCCATGTGCTACGGCGTATCGGCAAAGTCCAAGGTCAAGGAAGAGGCCGTCAAGTTTGCAAAATGGTTGTCTATGAGTAAGTCTTGTCAAGAGTTGTCCGTTTCGCTCGGTCAGCAGGTACCTAACATTATCGAAATGGTCAACGATTACGTGTCCGCCGATTGGGATGTTCAACCTGCCAATCGTTCGGTATTTATCGATATTATCGACGACCACACCGACAGTTTGGGATTGTATGCAGCAAGCGGCAAACAGGATATGGTCAGCGGTAAAACGCGCGCTTTGTACTACACCTACGACTCCACTTGGCGTACAAACCTGTTAAACTATCTCAACACGTCCGAAGCGTGGAAGATGAAGTCCACCGAGGATATTACCAATTTGCTAATCAATTATCGCAGTCAGTTGCAGTCCGATTTGGACAATATGAATAAGCGTTTTAAAAACTAACTCATGAAACTGTCAAAAAGAAATTTACACAAAAAAGAAAAGTTGACTGCGCTTGCGTTTGTCGCGTTGCCCGTGTTGGGGTTTGTCGTGTTCACCCTGTTGTCACTCGTTGCGGTGGTGTATTTTTCCTTCAACGATTACAACATCTTTCGTGATGAATTGACGCCCAACGGCATACAGAACTACGTGGATTTGTTTACAAACCCCACATACAGCGACGCTTTCGGTCGGTCGATATTCAATACGGTGCTACTTTTGGTAAGCATTCCTCTCGGCATGATTGCCGGACTTGCATTGGCGGCTGTTTTGCAAAGCAAAGCGGTCAAAAAGGCAAGCAAGTTTTTCCAAGTGCTGTATTATCTGCCCGCCGTCACAAGCGCGGTTGCCGTCAACATTGTGTTCAGGTACATTTTTAACCCCGAATACGGTTTTATAAACACGTTGTTTAATGTCGAGATACCGTGGTTTGCCAACGACTGGCTTGTCAAGGTTGCCATTGTGCTTAAAAACGTGTGGGCAAGCATGGGTACAAGTATGATACTGTACATTGCCGGTATGCTTGCCATTCCGCAAAGCTATTACGAGTCGGCAGACGTAGACGGAGCAAGCGCAACGCACAAGTTTTTCAAGATTACTTTGCCGTTGCTTACGCCGACGACGTTTTACATCATCATTACCAATGTAATCGGCGGATTGCAATCCTATGCGGACGCCAAAGTATTCGGTAACGGCACGTCCGGCTCGCAAACGATAGTTTGGTTTATTTGGGAGTACGGACTAAATCAAGGTAAACAAGGTCTTGCAAGCGCGGCTTCGATCATACTTGCTGTGGCAATTATGATTGTTACCATATTGCAATTCAAGTTTTCCGACAGGTGGGTTTACGGGGAGGAAAAGCAATGAGCGAATTGACTAAGGCGTTGCAGTTGTCCCATGTAAACGCAAAACGGAAAAACATTGTGGTAAAAGTACTGCTGTACACATTGCTGACGATGGTGGGCGTAATTACCGTATTTCCCTACTTGTGGATGCTTTTTACCACTTTCAAGCAACCGTTGGAAGCCATGATGCCCAGCCTGAAACTATTTCCTGAAGTTTTTTCGATAGAAAGTTACTTCAAACTTGCCGATCAAACACCGAGCTTTTTGCGTTCGATAGGTAACACTATGATCATTGAATTGACAGTAGTTCCTATCGGCACGCTTGTGTCGGCATTGGCGGCGTTTGCATTTGCAAAGATGCGCTTGCCTTGCAAAAGATTTTTGTTGCTGTTTCTTATGAGCGGAATGATGGTCCCCTACGCGGCGGTTTTGTTACCTCAGTACAGGGCGTACTCCGCACTAGGTTGGACAGGTACGTTGTTGCCGTTGATCGTCCCCGGTCTTTTCGGCAATATCGGCATGATGTTTTTCTTTATACAATACATGAAAAACACTCCCGATTCACTCATAGAAGCGGCGCGCATTGACGGTGCGGGTTGGTTAAGAAATTTTTGGACAATCGTGTTGCCGACAATAGTCCCTGCGATAGCGGCACAGGTAATCTTTTGGTTTTTAGGTATTTGGAACGACTACTTTGCGCCGTCGGTATACCTTTCGGGTTCCAATTGGTTGACGGTGCAGGCTTTGTTGGCGATACTCAACGACAACAATTCTCGGCGTCCCGACTTGCCGTTGGTAATGGCAGGCGCGACTGTAAGCAGTATTCCCATAGTGGTGTTATACATCACTTTCCAAAAGTATTTTGTGCAATCGCTTGCGCTTACCGGTATTAAGGAGTAAGCAATTTGCGTTTCGCCTACATGCCGTCACGTGACATCTCGTCAAACCGTACAAATAAGTTTGGACGGCTACGGCATGTCGGGCAAGTATGTAAAAGCGGTTAGAAAGGAGTTTATATGAAAAAATATGCAATTGTTTTGTGCGTGTTGTTGATTGCGCTTGTTTCTTTGGGCGCATGTCAACCTGCTCAAAACTCGAAATGGGATCCCGACTCGGCAAACCCGTTTGACTTTGACGGCAATATGGTCCGTCCCGAAGCGGTAATAGACGGCTACGACAATGACGAGTTGTGGCAAAGCCCCAACAAAGTAACGGTGGAATACGCCGATACCGTTGTGTCGATAGTGCGCAAATCCAACGCGATTTATTTGTTTTTTAAGGTGAGGGACAACACGCCTTTCCGTTACGTAGGTTCGGGCGCGGCGGAAGAAGTTACGCACAGTGACAGCGTGGAGTTCTATTTTGACGCAAAGTTGTCTCGTACGGCCGTGCCGTCCGCGGGTGATTACCAAATAAACCTCGGCAGAGACAGCCGTACTCGTATTTGTGCGGGCGCAGGCTGGATCAAATGGATGGCGATGTATATGTTTGAAGTGCGCGAAGGCAGCGTAATGGACAACGAAGAGGAATATTACTACGTGGAAGCAATGTTGCCGCTTGCGCAAATGGGTATAGGCGCAAACGACGCCATAGGTATGGCATTCGGGCAAGTGGACAGATCCGTTGACATCAACAACGACTTGCCGGGGTATTTTACTTGGCGCGGACTTACATTCGAAGGTGTTTTTGCCGATCCGCAAAAGCCTAATACTTACGTTGTACTTACAGCGGACGGCAACAAATTGCTTACTTACCAACAGTATTTAGATACTTTACAAACAAAGTAACGACGGAGGGTACAAAATGAAAAAGATTTTAGGAATAATTCTCGTAGTAGCCTTTGTAGTTACTCAACTTGCGGTTTTTACCGCATGCAACGATATTACGGAAGAACAATTTACTATGCCCGAAATGAATTACGAAACATACAACAACGGTGATTTTTGCGATTACACGGGTACGGGCGAACAATCCAACGATTTTGTTCCCGAACAATGGCCTAACTACGGCATAGGCGATCCTTACGTGTTCAGATTTAACGGCATGTACTACCTGTATTGCTCCTCGCGCGACAATTGGAACGGCGTACGCGCATGGAAGAGTACCGACCTTGTGCGTTGGCAACAATGTACGGCGAAAGGTTTTACGGAAGAACAAACAGGCTACGTAAGCATTGACGAATCGCTTGTAGGCGCATTTGCTCCCGAAGTGTACTACTGGAACGGCTTCTTCTACATGTATTCCAGTCCGTCAGGATTAGGCCATTACGTCTACAAGGCGGACAGCCCCGAGGGACCGTTTGTTCGCGTCACCGACAAGTTGGACAAACGTATCGACGGATCGATGTTCATCGACGACGACGAAAAAATGTATTTCTTGACCGCGGGCGAAGCAGGAATTATCATGTCGCAAGCGGCAAATATGCAAGATTTGTACTCGGGCGATACGGCGTTTACTCGCGTAAACTTGTCCAATACCGTCATCGGATCGTGGACGGAAGGTCCCATGATCATCAAACGCAACGGGATCTACTACATAACCTACACGGGTACGGACGTGGAAAGTCAAGCGTATCGTATCAGTTACAGCACCGAAACCGACGGTAAAAAGTTTGGAGACGACGACGCTTTTACATACGGCGTGGACTTGCCCATTGTACTTACCGTGGACGAACAAAACAATTTCAAGGGTTTAGGACACAGCTCCACCGTCATGGGACCGGATATGGACAGTTACTACATCGTATATCACAGTCTCAACACCCTTACGACTAACGGACCGTATCGTAGTCTAAACATCGACAGACTTATTTTCAACGGCACGCAAATGAGCGTCGACGAAAGTAAAACAAACAGCATCAAGGCAGCGCAACCGAATTTTTACGCAACGGAAGTTTCCGCCGACAAGTTTGACATAAACGGAAACACCGCACTGTCCAAGCAATCTGTCGGCAAGACGTTTACGGCGGAATTCAACTTGAAGGGCGACAACGTCAAGTGTGTTGTCAGTTACGTTGACGCCGACAACTACGCATATGTAATTGCCGACTACGCTGCAAAAACGATCAAGCTTGTCAATGTTGCGGGCGGCAAGGAAAGTGTTGTCGCAACGGGAACGCTTGTAAACGACTTTGACAAAAACGTAATTCATACAATTCGTGTTGCCTATGCCGACGGCAAAGCCGACGTGTATTTCGACAATATGTGCAAGATTTCCGATTCCGAAGTGACACTTAACGGCGGTAAAGTCGGTTATGTGGGTGATGGCGAGTACTATTGTACGACATTCTCCGACGTTGCGAAAGGGAAGTCGGACAAGGTGGAACCGAAGCAAAGCGGTGCAAGTATAGGTGCGTCCAATTACTTGCCGTCGGACTACTTCGAAGGTGTACAAAGTTACGACTTGACTAATTCCGAGTTAAGTAAAGTGACGGTTGACAAACAATATGTAGACGACATCGGTTACAACGGCAGTTACCAACTTACATTCGGCAAAAACGGCGATTTTGCTCGTTACCTTGTATACTTCCGTCAAAGCGGACACTATGGATTAAAATTGACCTACGACCAAAAGTACGCAGGTAAAAAGATAGGGTTCAAAGTGAACGGCGGACAATTGCAAACCGTAACGCTACCCCAAGTAACCTGTTCGGAAACGGGCTGCATAATCTCGGCGTTTATCGGCGGATTTGACGTTACGGCGGGTGCCAACTTTGTGGCTTTGTACGGCGTAGGCGATGATGTAGGTTTCATTTCCTTCTCTTGCGAACGCATTGCCAACAACGGCTACGAGTTTTCCAACAGCCTTGCCGACGTTGTGGAAAAAGGTGCGATTTACTCGACGATGTACCGTCTTTACGACGGCGGACACGCTACACGCGGCGGAAGCATTATGCTTGCTTATATCGGTGACGATACGTTGAGCGACTTCGAAGTAAGCGTAAAAATCAAATTTGTTTCCCACAATGCTTACAGCGCGGGACTTATCGTACGCGGACGCAATTTTGCAAACGCTCGTTACGACGGCGCAACATCCATTCAAGGCTACTACATCGGGTTGGATTCACGCAACGTGAACATAAGTAGATTTAATCACAGCAAGAGTCAAACCAAGGTGGAAGCAGACGCCATCGGAAAAACAAAAGACAAACTGACCAAAGAGTTTACCACGCTAAAAGTCGTTGCCAAGGGTAACACGATTTCGGTGTACGTAGACGGCGAGTTCAAGTTTGAAATTCATGACGCGCATGCATTTTTGACAGGACACGTAGGTTTGTACAGTGACGGCGCGGAAGTTGTCTACAAGGATTTTTACATCAAGCAGATTTAAGGCGGTACAATTACTATGCAACACACTAAATGCTACAAAAGGGATTACCCGCGTCCGCAATTTGTGCGCGACAATTGGATTAATCTAAACGGAAGTTGGGACTTTGCTTTTGACCGTGACGACAGCGGAGAAAACAAAGGCTATCAAAACGGGTTTGAAGCGCAGAAAAAAATCAACGTTCCGTTTGCCTATCAGTGCGCGGCTAGCGGCATAGGTAATGCCGAGATGTGTCAAAATATTTGGTACAAGCGTACTTTTGTAATGGATGACATCGGATTAAACAGATTGTTGTTACACTTCGAAGGCAGCGATTACTTGACAAAAGTGTGGGTAAACGGCAAATATTGCGGCTCGGAAGTCGGCGGTTACCACAGGCTGACATTTGATATTACTTCGGCGGCGGTACAAGGAAACAATACGCTCGTAGTCAAGGTCTTTGACAGTTACTCGCGTGAGCAACCTCGCGGCAAGCAACGCGCCGAAGACCACGATTACGGCTGTTGGTACGTGGACACATCCGGTATTTACAAGACGGTGTGGTTGGAAGTCGTGCCGCAAACCTATCTTTCCGAGGTGAAACTAACGCCGAATTTGGAAAGTAAAGGTTTGGAGATACGTTTTACGCTCAACCAACCGTATAAAAATGCAGTCGTGGCTGCATGCGCCTATTGGCAAGGTAAGGCGGTCGGGGAAACTTTAATAGACGTTTGCGACACTTGCGGCTACGGTTTTTTAAGCCTTGACGAGGTCAACTTGTGGCAAGTCGGACAAGGCGGATTGTACGATCTGAAATTGCAATTGAAGGCGGACGACAAAGTCGTAGACGAGGCTGAAAGTTACTTCGGAATGAGGGAAATTTGCATACGTGACGGCAAAATTTTACTCAACGGCAAACCGCTGTACCAACGCTTGGTGCTGGATCAAGGCTACTGGGAAAACTGTGACCTTACTCCTCCCGACGAAGATGCACTAAAAAAGGATTTGACAGACTGTATGGCAATGGGCTTCAACGGTTGCAGGAAGCATGAAAAGGTGGAAGACGAACGATTTTTGTATTATGCCGACGTCTACGGCTACATTGTATGGGCGGAAATGCCGTCGGTCTACGCTTTTACCGAAGTCTCTCGCGAGACATTGCTTACGGAGTGGAAAAAGGTAGTTGCCGCACAATACAATCATCCGTGCGTGCTTACTTGGGTTGCTTTTAACGAAAGTTGGGGTGTGGAGCAAATTAAATCCGATCTCCGACAACAACGTTTTGTCAATCAAGTGTACCTCGCCACAAAGGAAATCGACGCAATGCGTCCCGTGATTTGCAACGACGGTTGGGAACATACGCTGTCGGATATACTGACGTTGCATGACTACACGCAAGACGGCAAGTTGTTGCATGAATCCTTCAACACAGTGGAAAAATGCACGCAAAAAATAATTCCCGACAACAAAAAACAACCTTTTGTGGACGGTTACTCTTATCGCGGACAACCGATAATGATTACCGAGTTTGGCGGAACGAGTTTTATAAAGGACACAAACGGCAATCGATGGGGATACGGCACGGCGGTACAGGACGACGAAGAGTATCTTTCTCGTATCGGCGGCATGGTAAAGGGTATTGTCGACATTCCGTTTATTTGCGGATTTTGTTACACACAGGTAAGCAATGTCTATCACGAAGTAAACGGCTTGTTGGAGTTTGACAGAACGTCCAAGGAGAGTTTCGAAAAATACCGCAAAGTGTTTGACTTAACGTTGCCCGAGTAGTGTAGGGCGGCAACGTCAAACGAGTTGCCAAACGCGGGGCTGTCGCATTAAGTGAGCGACATCTGCTACAAAAAAAAGAACACTCGGACGTGCAAACGGTTGAGTGTTCTCTACTTTTATGGTATAATATTTCTGCAACAAAATCCACACCTTAAAGCAGGTTCAGTATACCACAATGAAATATTATTGGCAAGAAAAAATTAACTGGCTCTATGTCAAATGTTGGGGTACAAGAAGATTCCCGCATTGTAATATTAGTTGTATATTTGCCTTTTGCCATCGATTCGAGGTGCCTCGAACCGATGGTTTTTTTTTCTTTTTCTAACAACTCAATAAGATTCTTTTTCTAAATCGTTCAAAGTTTTGCAATCCGTAGGCATTTCGTTTTAGTACTTTTCTTTACCATTGATATTATTGAAAAGTATCGTCAACGTTGGAATGATAGAGAAGAACGGTGGGAGAGTTCGGCAATTTATTGCGAGCTATCTAAAGAAATAGAAGTATGTAAGTCAAAGATTGATACAAAAAAGCAAGAGGAATATGACGATATGCCTTTCTAAGATGGTGTAATAGCCTATATTGAATAGGCAATAGTGTATTGCTAAAAGAGTGTGCTGTGATTGATGCCGTCGGTTTTTAGAAAATCGACGGCATCAATATAATTGAGTGGCAAAAATTTGATTATTTATATGTAAATAAAGTTTGTGAAGAATTTGCCTCTGCATAAAAAGGGTATTATCGTTATTCATTGCCAGTTTTCTAAAATCGAAATAAAAAATCTCATTGCGTTTGTGATAAGTTTTAGAAAAGTGCCGAATGAAATTTCAAAATCGTGCCGATTGGAAAGTTAAAATATTGCCGATTGAATTCTGAGAATTGTGCCGATTGCCGCACTGAAAAACTAATTATAGACGATTGTAGAAGCGTGAAATTGTCACTAAAATAAAGTTCGATTTATTGAAAAATAGCAACTAAAAACTATTGTGGTTCGACGGTGTTTGCGTCCGTGCCACCCTTCCGGGAACATAGTCGAACCTTTTACGGTTTGGCTATGTTTTTTTGTAAATTTAATAAGGCTGTCGTAAGAAAGTTTGTTTTTCTTGCGACAGTTTTTTTTGTTTCGATGTAATAGTTTTTGCCGTTGATTTTGGGAACAATGGTGTTATGAAATAAATTGTTTTGGACAGTTACGATACACTGTAGTCTTGAAGCGTAGTTTGCGCCACTTGTAAATAGTGGGCGTCGTACAAAAACTGACGGCGGGCAATCAAAACGCAATTGGTTGCAATCATGACGTATAAAATACGATTCTGCAAACACTTTTTTTGTTTTACGGCGACAGGGCTATTTTCTTGTCGCCGCATTTTTTTTGCAGATTCTATTGTTCCTGCGCATATCCGATTAAGTCGATCAGCTGGTGTTCTGTGCTACCGTAATATACCGTAAAATCCTTGTCGGCTGCAGACGGCACAATGTAGCCGCTATCTTACATTAAGCAATAAATAATACAAATTGCGTATTTTTTCTCCGCCAAATGTTACATATTGCAAATTTATTTGTATTGACAAATGGACAAAAGTTTAGTATTGTATAGGGGAGTTAATAAGGGGTGCGGCGATGGATAACAACGACAGGTTCAGGCGACCGTCCGACGGACGATTGCCCCGCAACAGAAAGGAATTATTCTTCAACATAATGCGGTGGCGTTTTACCTACTTGCTTGCCGTCGGTTTGTTGTCGCTCGCTTTTTTGTTGCCTGATATTGCCGTGTTGACATACAACGACATCGCGGCTTCGGTAATATCGCAAGGCGGCGAAAACGTCGCGTCGAAAATCGTTACGCTTCGACTGCAAACGTCGCTGCTGCAAGTCGTTTCCTGCGTTGTGCTGTTTTTCGGCGCAAGCGGTGTGTTTTATTTGTTTCGTCAACTTGCATGGGATGAACCGACGCCAATCTTTTCGGGATGGTGGAAAGGGGTAAAACAAAATTGGAAACATTACACGTTTTTCGGCGTTTGCGTCGGTATACTTAACGTACTGAATACCTTTGCCGAAGTGCTGCTGCACGGGTTTGTCAAGTACGTTCCGCGTGCATTGTTTGTTCTCATTGTCGTGCCTGTTTTGTTGTATGCGGCAATTCTGGACGTTGTATATAGCAAAAAAATTGGCAATCTTCTGTCGAGTGCCGCAACGCTTTATTTCAAAACATTGCCGACAACGCTGTTGTTTGCATTGCTTTTAGTCGCGCCGAGTTTGCTACTTTTTGTACCGAAATTTACGATACGTTACGCAATTTTGGCTGTCTGGGTGGTGGTTGCAGTACCAATCGTATTGTTTGGCTGGACGTTGTACGCCATGGACAAATTGGACAAGTTTATCAACAAGGAGCACTATCCCGAAATATACAATAAAGGTGTTTATGTTGACAAAGCCTCGGGCGTGGAGGATGCGGAGGAATAAATGGAAAACTACGAATATATAAAAGATTTTCACAAATTGGGGCTTGGGCTGTTTGTTCATTTCGGATTGTACAGCGTTGTCGGCAAAGGCGAGTGGTTTTGTTACAATTTGCGTGGCGAAGCAAAACAGCAATACGAACAGACAGCGCGCGAGTTTGTTGTCGATGAAAATTGGGCAAAAAAACTTGTGGCAACGGCAAAAGAAACGGGCGCAAATTATATTACGCTGACGACGCGTCACCATGACGGATTCAGCCTTTTTGACACTTGCGGTTTGTCCGACTTCGATGCTCCTCACTCTGCGAGCAAGCGCGACCTTGTTGCGGAGTTTGTAAACGCTTGTAATGCCGAGGGTATTGTGACGTTTTTTTATCATACGCTAATCGATTGGCATAACGCCGACTATAAAAACGATTTTGCCGCATATATCGACTATCTCGTCGCAAGCGTTGAGTTGTTGTGCAAAAACTATGGAAAAACAGGCGGTTTTTGGTTTGACGGATTTTGGGACAAGCCCGACGTCGATTGGCAATTTGACCGCTTGTACGGAACGATTCGCAAGTATCAGCCTACTGCGATGATAATCAACAATACGGGGCTGAACGCACTTGGTCAGGTGTCGCACAGAGAAATTGACAGCGTGACTTTTGAACGCGGAAAACCGTGTTTTGTCGATTGTTCGGACAAACCGCGCGCCGGCGAAATGTGCGAAGGATTGACCGATCACTGGGGCTACGCCGAACGCGATATTTGCGTTAAGTCAACAAAACAAATTGTCGAAACGTATGTTGATTGTCGCAAATTCGGTTGCAATTTGCTGATTAACACGGGTTTGCAAGGGGACGGTACGGTTTCCCCTATCGAAGAACATACATTGGCAAATATCGGCAAGTGGATCGGTTACACGGGAAAATTCCTGTACAATGCCACGCCCGCGAAATTTACTGCCGACGGAGCCGATGTGTTTGTGGACGGTGACGATTGCTACGTTGTCGTAAAAGACGTTCCGATGGAATCCAACGTAAACGTTACCCGTATGGGAAACGGCAAACGAACGGTAAGGCTGAACACGAATTGCATAATAAGCCATGCCGAGTGGCTGGACAACGGAAAAGAAGCGGAGTGCGACGGCAACTCGATTGTGGTTGCTCCGTTCGATTACGGTACAAGTCTCGGTTGCCGTGTGGCAAAGGTGGTGTTTGTTAAATGAAAATCGCATTTTTGGGCGACAGTATAACTTACGGCGGTTGCGCAACAAAACCGGAATACATTTACACATACAGAGTCGGCAAAGCACTTGGCTGCGATGTCGACGCGTACGGAGTTATCGGTACGAGATTAGCCAGACAAACGGTTCCGTCTGCCACGCCGTCATTCGACGAGGATTTTTTGACTCGCGCCGAAAAAATGGGCGACGTCGACTTCGTGTTTGTTTTCGGCGGTACAAACGATTACGGTCACGGCGACGCCGAACTCGGCAATATTGACAGTACCGACAGTTACACCTTTTGCGGTGCGGTGCGCAATCTGGCAAACTACCTTGCCGGGCGTTACGGAAAGCAAAATTTATGCTTCATTTTGCCTTTGTGGCGTTATGACGAAGACAATCCTCGCGGAGAGGACGGAGCTCAACCGAAAACGCGTCCTTCGCTGAAAGAGTATGTTAAAAGCGAAATTGCGGTTTTGGATAGCATGGGAATAAAATACCTCAATTTGCGGGATGTATTCCCCGTTCCGACGACAAAAACTCCGAGCGAATACTATGCGGACGGTTTGCATCCGACGGACAAAGGACACGAATTGCTTGCCGATAGCATTGTAAAATACCTTGCAGACAACAAAATAGCGTAGTTTGAAAAGGATAAAACGGTTAAATATGAAACTTACAAAATACAGCGGTAACCCAATACTGAAACCCAACCCTGACAACGCCTGGGAAGAGCGTTGCGTGCTTAATCCCGCAGTGGTGTACGACGAAACGAAAAGCAAGTTTGTTATGCTTTACCGCGCGGCAGGTAACGATGTGCGTCATCAGATCAAACTGGGGCTTGCCGAAAGCGACGACGGCGTGCATTTTACGCGAATGTCCAATCAAGCGGTGTTTGCCGGCAGTCACGAAGAACCCGACGGCGGTTGCGTGGAAGACCCTCGCCTTGTGAAAATCGGCGATATGTATTACCTTACTTATGCGGCCCGTGCTTATGCTCCCGGACGATATTGGTTGGAACCGTATGTAGAGGGCGTGACCAAAGCCCCGAGATACCTTGACGAAACAGATCTTCTCGGCGACGAAGTGCCGTACTTTGCAAAAGAAAACATCACGGTAAGTTACCTTGCGGCAACCAAAGATTTTCGCGTGTATAAAAAATTCGGTCGCATTACCGAAGCGACGGTGGACGATCGCGACGTGTATTTGTTTCCCGAAAAGGTAGGAGATAAGTATGTCATGATTTCCCGCCCAAAGTTCAGAAACGCAGGCGTATCCATGCCGTCGATATGGATTTCGTTTGGAGACGATCTGATAGAATACGGCAAGCCGCAACTGCTTATGACAGGCGAGCAATGGTGGGAAACGCAACGCATCGGCGGCGGTACACCGCCCGTCAGGACCGACAAGGGGTGGTTTATGCTGTACCACGGCGTTGACGACAAGGGCGTTTATCGTGTGGGCGCGGTACTGCTTGACCTGAACAACCCTGCGAAAATCGTGGCGCGTACCAAAGATTACATCATGGAACCCGACCGGGATTTCGAATTGCAAGGCATCTACGAGGGCTGCGTATTCCCGACGGGTGCAGTGGTCAAGGACGGCACATTGTACGTTTACTACGGCTGCGCCGACATGTACATAGGGCTTGCGACATGCGATTTCGCCACTTTGGTTGACTACTTATACAACGAGTGTAAACTGTAAAAAGTAAGCAAAAAATCAATACGTATGTAAAAACTGCGTACTAAATATCAACAAATTTGCTTACAAACAGACTGCAATATTTGAAAAAAACGGGATTGCTTCGCCGCAAAGCGGTAAGTAATCCCATTTGTATTTCCGATTATTTTGTATTTCCGATTGTAATGGCAGTGGTCGTTCAAAACGTTTTACGAAAATGCCCCGGGGTCGTTCCGTAAGCGTTTTTGAAATAGGTGTTGAAAGAAGCAAGATTCGTAAAACCAACAAATTCGGCAATGTCAATCACTTTCATGTCGGTGGTCATAAGCAGGTTCTGTGCGTAACGCAACTTGTAGTTGACCAGAAATTTGTGCGGAGTCGTGCCGAATTTTTGGTTGAACAGTCGTGTAAGTTGCATGCGGCTGTAATTGAGCAAAGCGCTGAGATCGGCAATCGAGTAGTGCAGAAACTCCGTCTTTTTCATTGCTTTGTTCAGTGTTTGTACCCACTGCGGTTGTTCGTTCAGTCGGCCGTAGTCGATAAAGTCAACGCTTTTGCGGTACAAAAACTGCATTACTATCATTACCGCGCCGCAAAGCAGACCGTCGTACTCTTTGTAGGCGTCATCGGGCAAAAACATCACCTGGTGGATTATCTCTTCCACTTGCGTAGTCAACTCGGCAGGAAAAGTTTGCTTGCGCGGCATTTTTTGCAGTGTGGCGAAGAAACTGTCGGAGAACATATCGGCGAGACGCTTTATCGCCGATTCCCGGACAATGATGTTGATGTAGCGTATTTTTTCCGAACCGACTTTCTTCAGGTAGTGGGTATCGGCCGTGGTGGAAAAGAACATTTGCCCTGCCGTTACGGGGATTTTTTGCCCGTTAAGCACGTTGTTCAATTTGCCTTCGGTAAGCAATGTAAATTCCCAGTAGTCGTCATGTCCGTGCGTGGTTGTGTAGTCAAATGTGTTGATGTGGTAGGAAAAATCGATTTTGTCGATAAAATTCTCCACGCGTTTGCTTGTGATATTGTCGTTTGTAAATTTGTAATCTATCATGATCACATTATACCTGTTTGTTTGACGGCTGTCAACGTTCGATGTTTGATTTTTACTTTATTTTCCGGCAAAAATGTTATGTAATGTTACAAATTGCCAATTATTTGTAAAAAGTTGTGGCAAATTCGTATAGAGTGACGGACTTTGAACATGGTAAAATTTCTACGATGGGACGATTGTGCGGCAAAAAGGCACATGTCGTTTCTACGCAGGAAGAGGTGTATAAATATGGAACTTAACTTTAAGCGATACGAGGGCAACCCGATACTCAGACCAAACCCGCAAAATCAATGGGAAAACTTGTGTGTGCTCAATCCCGCAGTGGTATTTGACAAGGAAACGAATAAGTTTGTAATGGTGTATCGTGCCGGCGGCGACGAAATAAAGCATCACATCAGGCTGGGACTGGCAACAAGCGACGACGGATTTAACTTTGTTCGTTACGCCGACAACCCCGTATTCGACGTGGACGAAAACGACGCCGACGGCGGTTGCGTGGAAGACCCTCGTATTGTAAATATCGACGGCATTTACTACATGACCTATGCTTCGCGCGCATATGCCCCGGGGCGTTACTGGTTGCCGATTGAACAAAAACGCAAGGAAACGAGCGCGTGGATACGTCCGCATGCCGACACCGAGCCGTGGTTTTTGCGTACCAACGAAACCGTTACATACCTTGCCGCAACAAAAGATTTTGTCAGTTACAAGCGGCTCGGGCGCATCACCGACGCAAGGGAGGACGATCGCGACGTAGTGTTGTTTCCGCGTAAAATCAACGGCAAATTTTACCGCATATCCCGTCCTGTGTTAAACCGGGACCGCTCGATGTGGATTTCGTCAAGCGACGACTTGATGGAGTGGCCGACGCGTGCTAAACTGTATTCGGGGGTAGAACCTTGGGAAAACAGCCGTTTGGGCGCAGGCTGTCCGCCTATCGAAACGGACGACGGATGGCTGTTGATTTACCACGGGGTAAACGAAACTGACAAGTGCTACCGTATGGGACTTATGATGCTGGACAGGGACGACCCGTCCAAAATCATTGCGCGTAGTAAAAACTTTGTTTTAGAGCCGACGACGGACTACGAAAAGGACGGTTTGTACGCGGGTTGCGTGTTCCCGACCGGCGCTGTCGTAAAGGACGGTATCTTGTACGTTTACTACGGTTGCGCCGACAAGTATGTCGCGGTAGTGACGGAAAAATTGCAAAACGTGCTGGACTACATGAAACTTCCGCAAAATAAGTGCGAACAGCAGAATGGATAAAGGAGTTACTTCGATGAAAAACACAGTAAAAATCATTTCTTTGTTGTTGTGCTTCATGATGGTTTTTGCCATTGTCGCAGGATGTCATCGCGACAATAGTGAAGATCAGAAGGTTGACAAAAGCAAAACGCAATTGTACGTCAAGTACTACAACGGCGGTTTCGGCGACGAGTGGCTCAACCAACTTTGCGCCGAGTTCGAAGCGATGTACGCCGACGCTCACTTTGAAGAAGGTAAGACGGGCGTACAAATAATGAAAGAGTTTAACCGCGGGCAGCTATCCGGACCTAACGATATGAAGGGTAAGCCTATCAACGTGTATATGATGGAAAACATCGATTACTACACCTATGTTGCAGGCGGCACAATGCTCGACTTGACCGATGTGGTAAACGACTACGCCGTAACGGGTAAGGATACGAAGGAAACGGAAACCAAGATTGTCAACAAAATCATAGATTCTTACGACGAGTTTTTAAACGTATCCGGTAAGTACTACGCTTTGCCGCTGTTTGAAACGTCAATAAACCTCAACTACGACATCGATATGTTTGAGCAAAGAGGTTTGTATTTTGCAGAAGGTAAAACCGCGGAAGATTTTACCGAAGCGGACTTTGCGGACGAAAGCAAAATATCCGCATTGTTTATCAACAACGCCGATGACGCCCGCGCCAACGGACCTGACGGAAAACCCGACACAAGCGACGACGGTTTGCCCGCAACGTACAAGGATTTCCGCGCATTGACAATCTACATGAAGATTACCGGCGTAACCCCGTTTGTATGGAACGGTTACGAAACAGGCTATCTTACCGGTATTATCAACGACATGTGGGCAAACAACGAAGGTGCGGAGCAGATGAAGCTCAACTTCACGTTTGACGGCACGGCAAAAACATTGGTCGAACTTGACAACAACGGAAAAGTCGTCAGAAACGAGGACGGAAGCGTCAAATTGGCAAATGAAACTACCGTTAACGAAGGAAACAAAAACCTTTTGCAATTGCAAAAAGGCAAACTCGACGCAATGGAATTTGCCAGACTGTTGCTTGACGACGGTTTGGGCAACAAAAACAGTGCAAACTACTACTCCAAGTCTTTTGACAGCGGTTTCAGCAATATCAATGCTCAAAACTATTTCCTGGATCCCGACGGAAACAACGTAGATCCTATCGGATTTCTTGTTGACGGCGGATGGTGGTACAACGAGGCAAAGGTGCCCGCCGACCGCAACATCGGCATTTTGCCCCTGCCCAAAACGGACGCAAGCCAAATCGGCAAACCCAATACCAAGGTGTCCGACCGCTCGTCGTTTATCTTTGTAAACAATGAAACGTCTGCGGCGGTGCAACCCGTTGCCAAGGCATTTGTAAGTTTCCTTCAAAGCGATTACGCAATGGAAACCTACACCAAGTACACAAATACCTTCCGCGCAATGAAGTACGACTTGTCAACGGAAACGCTCAACGCGATGAGCGCGTACGGCAAAAGCGTCTACGCAACTCGCAACAGCGACGATACGACCGTTTTGCCATGGACGCCGATTTCGCAAGTGGCGCGCAAAAACGCAAGTTTGCTCAGTTACCGCACGTATGGTTTCAGTGTAAACACGCAGGAAAACAATCCGCTGATTTACTTCAAGGATCACTCCGACGCAACTGCGGTAAGTTACTTCGAGGCAATCTGGAATTTCCGCAAGTAGATAGTGGCAGCGGTTCCGTTGTCGGCACGAATCGTTTTTGCTCGTATGGCAACGGCTGATTGTGTGTTAAACGTCCTCCGCGTATCCTGCAAGACCAATTAAACGGGCGGCGGCAACGGTTTGGCATTGTTTGGCTGCCGCCGCACAAAAAAGATCCCGATAAAAGGGGAAAAACATGACAGGACAAAAGTTAAATGCCGCAAGTGCGGTCAAGAAAAAAATGTCCATGAAGAAGAGCGGAACGCTGTTTTACGTAACGATGATTGCGCTTCCGCTGTTGCAGTTTGTGATATTCTACGTAATTGTCAACTTCAACAGTATTCTTATGGCGTTTCAGAATTACGACAACTCTACGGGAAAGGAAGTAATTACCTTCACCTGGGACAACTTTGCGTACTTTTTCAGCGCGGACGTTGTCGCCGACTTGTGGTTGTGTATCAAAAATTCGTTGATGTACCTTGCGCTCAACGTCTTTGTCGTCATGCCCGTAAGTTTGCTGTTCAGCTACTACGTGTTCAAAAAGTTTCGTATGGCAAAGTTGTTTAAGGTGATTATGTTTTTGCCCAGTATAGTTTGTTCTACGGCAATGGTCATCTTTTACAAGTACTACGTCAACGACGCTTTAAGCGGTATGTTCGGCGGACCGGTAATCGGGCCTACATTCAATGCGCACCAACAAGGCGTGCTTATCGTGTTCTATTTGTTGATGAGTTTTTCGGGCAACATTTTGTTGTACATCAACGCGATGTGTCAAACGCCCGAATCGGTAATAGAAGCGGCAAGAATCGACGGCGCAAAGGAAGGACAAATCTTCCTGCACGTGGTTGTTCCGCAAATCTGGGGGACGATTGTGTCTCTATTAGTCATCTTCTTTGCATGGGTGGCTACCAACCAGGCTTACTTGTTTACCTTCTACGGTTTCAATGCCAACCGTGAGTATCAGACAATAGGCTACTACCTGTTCAACATGGTGCAGGACGGCAGATTTACGAGTTCTGCATTGGAACAAAACTACCGCAAGGCGTCCGCGCTCGGGCTGATGCTGACGCTTATTGTCGCGCCCGTTACCATTCTTGTCCGCAACCTTATGTTGAAGTACGGACCGAAAGAGGACTAAGGGAGGCGGCATATGGCACAAACTAAACTTAAAACTTTCGGTAAACGCAAACTAAACGTGTTTGAGTTGATTGTCATGGTGTTGCTCATTGCGTACTGTGTTGCGGTTGTGGCGTTGTTGGCGTGGGGCTTTATGGCTTCCTTCCGTACCGATCAATCGGTGGCGCAACGTCCGTGGGCGATGTTTGAAGATTTGACGATAGACAACTATCTGGAAGTGTTTGACAACTTCAAAACTTTCAAATACGTAGACGGCGGCACCCGGACGGTTTACTTCGAGGAAATGTTTCTTAACTCGCTGTTGTATGCGGGCGGCGGAGCATTGATGCAAACGTTGTGTACGGCAATAGTTGCGTACCTTACTGCAAAGTACGACAACTTGTGCAGCAAAATAGTGCATTACACGGTAATTGTCACGTTGTCATTGCCCATTGTCGGCAACCTGGCAAGTATGTTGCAAATAACCAAGGCTTTGGGACTGTTCGACAACATTGTCGGGTCGTGGATAATGAAGTTCGGTTTCAACAATATCTACTACCTTATTTTCTACGCATTTTTCAAAAAAGTCCCGTGGGAATATGCCGAATCGACATTTCTCGACGGCGGCAACCATTACACGGTGTTTTTCCGTATAATGCTGCCCCTGGCAATGCCGCTTATCGCGACGGTATTTTTGCTTAACTTTATACAGTACTGGAACGACTTTGAAACGCCGTACATGTTTTTGCCCAACCACACAACGGCAGGCATAATGCTGTACATGTCCATTATAGGCGGCGGCGGATCATGGTCCGGACCAAGCCCCATACCGCTTACTCCGCAGCTTGCGGCGGCGTTTATGGTGTTTTTGCCGATATTTGTACTGTTTCTTGTGTTCCGCAACAAAATAATGGGCAACTTGTCCGAAGGAGGTATCAAGGGTTGACGACTACAAAACGTATCGCTTTATTTGTGTTGTGCTTTGTGTTGGTCGCAAGCGTAGTTGCGTTGGCAATTACTTTTGGCGGTGGCTCCAAAGCATATGCTTCGGACGTGTTCGATTACGTCGGGACGATAAAAACGGTCAACGGCTCGATTGAAGGCAACAGACGCGGTTTGCGGTTGTACGGCTACGACAGCGGTGTTACGGCAAACTTCAAAAACGCGCAAACCGACGTGTTCGGCGCGGAGTTGCAAATCGGCTCGCACGAAGGCAAGAAGGACCTTAAAAAGTATTCGTTGGTGTTTACCGACGTAAAAAGCGGCAAAAGTTTTGCCGTGCAAGTGGTTTCTTACAGCGACTACAACGATGTAGGCGTTGTGTGTAACGGCAATAAGGGCGGCATTGTGTACTACGAACGTAAAAACGCCGCATACGGAATGACCGCAGGCTACAACGAAGACGGCGTGTATACAAGGTTTACGTCGGCAATCTGCAACCTGACCTTCGATCCGCAAAGCATGCAGGTCAGGGTCAAAGCCGACGACGGTAATTTCCGCGTGGTGTGGGACTTTACCAAGCAATACAACGACGGCAAATTGCTTGCCCACGACCTGCCCGTATTCGGAGAGTATACCGTATCGATTGTTTTGGACGAGATTTCGGCAAACAGTCGCGGCGACCTGATGGTTTACACCTTCGGCGGATATTCGCTTGCCGACGAAACGGTGACATATCGTCCGACAATCTTGTTGCAAAAAGGTCTTAAACCGATTGTCGGTAAACAATTTACTTTACCCGTGGCAAAGGTCACGGACGGTGACGGCAAGGATGCTTCGGACAAAATAACCGCAACGGTGTACAATGCCGACGGAACGGTGCTTGCCGACAACGTAAAAACGTTTACTCCGCAAAATGCCGAAACGATATATGTTTACTACAAGTACACGGACGGACAAACGACCGCCGACTTGTGGTACAAAACGCAAGCGATTACAGAAAGCGACATTACGGCAAAGTTCGATTACGACGGCGAGTTGCCCGTCAAGGTGGGCGTAGGCGCAAAAATTACGATACCTTCCGCGACGGTTGCTTCCAATGTGCTTGAAAGCGGCAGTGAAGAGTGCGTCGTTACTGTAAAAAAGGACGGCGTTGCGGTGGAAGGCTACCAAAACATACCCGACGGATTTGTGTACGAAGTCAAGGCACAAGGCAACTACGAAGTGATTTACGGCGGAAAGACATCTGCCGTGTACAAAACGGATACAAAAACATTTACCGCGGACGAAAAAATGCTTGCGGTAAACGTGGATGTTGTGGATGAGTTCGCTTACGGGGCAACGTACAAATTGCCCGTTGCGGAGTTCTGTTTGGGTACAAACAAAACGGAAGTCAATGCAACCGTAACGTATCCTTCGGGCAAGCAAGCCGACGGCACAATTGCTCTTGACGAAGCAGGCAAGTATACGGTAGGCTACAGTGCGACAATCGACGGAGCGAATTACACGCACGAAGAAACTTTTGTTGTCAAATTGCCCTATGCCGACAACTTCGACGGCAATGCGGAATATGCGCAAATGCGCGGCAACAATGAGTTTAAGGGCGTCAGACTGTCGCTTGCAAACAACCAAACCGTGACATACAACAAGGCTATCGATTTGTCGGAGTACACATTTAACGCCGCTACAAACAAGGGCAAAACTCTCCTGGAACTCAACCTCGACCCAAAGACAATCGGGTCTGCCGACATCGATTCGCTTTACGTCGTGTTTACCGACAAGTACGATTCGACCAATTACTTCTCGGTGCGCCTGAAGTACTTGTCGTATTCTCCGCTCAGCACTTTCATCCGTGTACGGTCAAGCAGTCAGGCAAGCTGGGTCGGGTACAACTACGACTTTTATTCCTCTGCTCTTCGCGTCGATTCGGCGGCAGTGCACGAAGAGGGCGGATTTATCTCGTCTGCATCCTTTACTCACAGGCTTGACGAATACGACTTCGGATATGGCTCTCTGAAACTTTACTTCGATTACCGGACAAAATGCCTGTATTCGCAACCGTTGTGGCTTACGGGACACAACGACGGCGCTCACCCCGAGTACAACTCGCGCAATGTTCCGTGGCTTGTGTACGATCTGGACAGCTCCGACAACATGTTGTCCGCAGGTAACAAGCCGTGGGGCGGTTTTACTACGGGCGAGGCATATGTCAGTGTTTATGCCAAGGGCGTAAGCAGTACGGCGGACGTGTTTATGCTGAACATCGGCGGCGAAGACCTGACAACTCCGCTGTTTGACGATACAAAAGCTCCGACAATTACCGTAGACGTGGACAAAAACAACGTCCCGTCTGCAAAGGTCGGTTTGCCATACAAAGTATTTGATTTTACGGCAATCGACGCCGATTCCACAGTGGTAAACAAGGGCGTTACGGTAACAAACAACGCAACGGGCAAGCAAGTTGCGCTTGACGACAACAATTGCTTTACGCCGATCGAGGGCGAGTACACGCTTACCTACTATGCCGTGGACGCATTCGGCTACCGCACCGAAGAAATAATCAACGTAAAGGCAAGCCGCAACGTGGAAACCCCGCAAATTGCCGTTTCCGACGGATTGCCGCGGACAGCTTACTACGGGCAGACAATCACTCTTGTCGATTGCCTGATTACAAAACAAGGTGCAGGCAATGCAGTTGTCGACGTAAAGGTAACTTGCGGCGACGTCGAAGTGCCCGTGACAAACGGCAAATTTGTTTGTCTGGGCGCAATCGGAACGTACAACGTTGTTTACACCGTTACCGACTACATCGGTCAAACGGCGCAGGTAAAGAAGAAAATCATCGTGTCGCTGAGCGACGAATTGCAGTTTGACGAACAGACAATCAGCCTTCCCAAGGCATTTATGCATGGCGACAAGGTGTATTTCGGCGAGTACTCGGCGGTGTACTATGACGCCGACCTGAAACAAATTACCGTGCCTGCAACAATCAGCGTAACGGACGGCGGCGGTACGACTACCGTCGGTAAAGGGCAAGCCTACACGCCTGCCGCAACGGACAGTGTGACGACGGCAAAGGTGGCAATCACATTTGTCGCCGACGGTAAAACGAAAACCATCGAGCGGGTAATACCCATACACACGGCCAAAAACGGCGACGACTTCATTCAAAGTTACTTTGTGTACGACAACGCAACGCCGTTTGCAAACAGCAACGGTCTGACCTTTGTAAGCTCCGACGGACAGATGAGTTTCTCGTTCGTTCGTCCCGTGTATGCAAGCAATATGATGCTGCGCTTTGTGGCGGACGCAAACAAATTTGCCGCAAAACGATTCAATGTTGTGTTGACCGACAAATTTGACGGAAAAAAGCAAGTCGCGATTTCCTACACGTTGCAAAGCGGCGTATGGTATTGCTCCGTAAACGGCGGCGATGCCGTGGAAACAAGTCTTGACGGCGACGGATATTTGCAACTTAACTACAACAATGCGTCGCATGTGTTTACGGACGGCAACGGACAAGTGCTCGGCACGGCAGGCGAAATAAACGGTGCAACTTTCAGCGGATTTGAAAGCGGCTACGTTTACGTTGACTGCGCGGTTGAAGGTATCGATGGCGAAACGGAAGTCGGCTTGCGTACAATCAACAATCAAACGATCAACAGCGTCAAGCGTGACATGCAGCGTCCTTACGTCAAGGCAGACGGCAAGTACGAAGGCAGGGTTGCCGCAGGCAGTACCGTCACTTTGCTGTCCGCAACGGCTTACGACGTACTCAACGCTATCGGCGACATCACCGTCAGCGTAAAACTCGGCAACAAAATCGTGCTTGAAGAGCAAACTCTTACGGCAGGCAAAACATTTACCGTAACCGAGTGCGGAACATACACGATTACGTACAAAGTAACCGATTCCGCAAAAAATCCGGCTACCGACAAGATAGAGTTTGCCGTGTACGATCCCGTCAAGCCAACGTTGAGTTTCGACGGCGAAATCGCAAGTGAAGCAAAAGTCGGACAAAAAATCGATTTGCCCAAGTACACGATAAACGACAACAATCCCGACGGCGTAAAGGTGTATGCGTACATCATGTCACCCGACGGAACTAAGGCAAAAATCGAAGGTGGCGCCGTAACATTTTCACAAAAAGGCACATACGTATTAACTTTTTTGGTAACGGACGAACACAACAACGCAACCATGTACAGGTTTGCGGTAACGGTAAAGTGACGGGAGGTAAGCAATGAAAAGAGTAATATCGCTTGTATTGACTTTTGTTTTGCTGCTTGCCGTATTTGTCGGTTGCAACGACACGCCCGACAATCCCGACACACCGGGCAAACCGCAAATAAACAAAACCGACATCAAAATTGTGGACAACGGCGCGACGGACTACAAAGTGGTCGTTCCTTCCGGCGCAAGCAGTTTTGTAAATACCGCCGCTTCGGAACTGGTCAATTTTGTCAAGGAAGCTACCGGAGCAACGTTGCCGGTAACTACCGACGGCGAAGAGTTTTCCACTTCGGCAAAGGTTATTTCCCTCGGCAAAACAACGGTGTTTGACGGTAGCGGAGTCAAATTGACGGAAAAGTTGCGTGAAACGGGCTACGTAATGAAACGCAGGGGCAACACCCTCATCATCAACGCCAAAGACGACAACGGCATTGTCAGCGCAGTGTACGACATGTTGGGGTACATGCTCGGTCTGGAGTTTTACAGCTACGACGAGTATACTCTTGACAAAACGGACACGCTGTACATGCTTGACTTCGATTTGGAGTTTGTGCCGAGTATCGACATGCGCGACATCATGATGCGCTCGTTAAACACCAACTATCGCCAACGCATGCGTTTGTATGCCGGCAAAGGGTTTGGTCACTGGATTACGTTTGCGCACACGACCACTGGCGCAAGCAACCTTAAAAACGGCGGTGACGAGTTGTACGGCTTTTTGCCGTTCAGCGTGTATGGCGAAGCGCACAAGGATTGGTACGACGCCTCTCACACGCAATTGTGTTACAGCAACGCCGAAATGCGCGCCGAGTTTGTCGAGCAGGTAAAGAAGCGCATTGTCAAAAATCCCGACGGCAAATACCTGATGATCGGACACGAGGACAACTTTGAAATGTGTCTGTGCGACGATTGCAAGGAGGAACGCACATTGTACGGCGGCTACGGCGGACAGGAATTGCACTTTACCAATCTTGTTGCCGAAGCGGTGGACGCCTGGCTCGCCGACAACTATCCCGACCGCGAAATCTTTTACGTGTTTTTCGCATACCAGACTTCGCAAGAACCGCCGATAAAACGTAAAGTCGAGGACGGCAAGGAAGTAGGCGTCAAAGACGACAACGGCAAGTATATTCCGCAATACGCGGATCTCAAAATCCGCAAAAACGTAATGGTTATGTATTGCCCGATCGACTCGGATTTCAGCAAAGGTTTTTCCGAAACGGAAAACCCCACGCAATACGCTCAGCTAAAGGGGTGGAGTGATATTTATGCGGCGCAAGGGCTGGCAAACAACATTATTGTCTGGGGTTACAGTCTTGCCGTGTACAACTACTTTATTCCGTTGTACAACTTCGGCACGTACAAGGCTCACTACAAGTTTTACCGTGACTGTGGCGTGCATTACATCGACGATCAGGCGTACAGTTCGTCTGGTATTCCGTGTTTCGAAGCAATGCAGATTTACGTACAGTCCAAACTGATGTACGACACGTCGCTAAGCTACAACGACCTTTGCTACGACTTTATCGAGCATTACTACGGTCAGGCGGGCGAAACGTTCAAACAGTACTTCGATTACTTCCGCACTTACTACGAGTATCTTGCGGAAACAAAGAGTATCAGCGGCAGTATCTGGCAGGAAATGGCAAAGGAGGACTTTTGGCCTACCGAAGTGGTGCAGCAACTGATGGATTACCTGGACAAGTGCCTTGCCGACATCGAACCGCTCAAGGAAACGGATTATGCTCGTTGGCAAGTGCTTAACGATCGTATTCGTCGCGAACGCCTTACGCCGATATTTATGATGTTCAGTTTCCATATGAACGAACTTCCCCATGACAAGCAGGTCGAATATCTTGCCGATATGAAAACCTACACGCAAAAGTACGATATTCTGGAAACGCAAGAGTCCAAACGTGACATTTCGACGCTGATCGAAACGTGGGAAACGCAAATCGGAGGTTGACATGGCAAAGAAAACAAAAATTATTCTGATTTGCGCCGCCGCTTTGATTTTGGCAGCGGCAATAGTAACAACGCTGTGTCTGGTGCTTGCCAAGCCGTCCGAAGAAACACCGACGGACAAAACGACAATCAGCCTTAACGTAAACGCTTACGCGCTTACCGAAGACGAAACGTTTACAATCGTCGCAACGACCAACTCTACGGACGTAATCAAGTGGACGTCGAGTAGTCCCGAAGTGGCGTCGGTGTCGTCGCAAGGGCGTGTAATAGCAAAGACGGCGGGTGAAACGACAATCACGGCAACTGTTGGCAACGTGTCCGACAGTTGCAGGGTGCAGGTTGTTGCGGACAATGCGCAAGCGACAATCAAACTTGCTCAGACTACGCTGCGGTTGTCGGCGGCAAGCGGCGCAATGCAAATACAAGGCACGGTTGTTGGCGGCGACAGTCAACAAACGCTTGCCGAGGCGGGTGCGACTTACGAAACGGACAATGCGTCGGTTGCAACGGTTTCCGCCGACGGCACGGTTACGCCGATGTCAGTCGGAAGTACGCTGGTGTTTGTGTCGGCAAACGGTCGCACTAAGGCGGTTGCGGTGGAAGTGTACACAATGCTTGTTTCGACTGCCGACGACTGGAACGTCATGCTGGGTTTGCCCGGCGACCTTGCGGCACGTTTCTACGTAACAAACGACATCGACTTTTCCGGCGTGACATACAATGCAAAGACTAATAACGGCGGCGACGTACTGCTTAGTCAAAGTTTCTGCGGTAGTCTTGACGGCGGCGGACACACGATAAGCAACGTTACGTTTGACAGTGCCGTTTCGTCGCAGTCGCTGTTTGGCACAATGGTGGGTTGCACGCTTACAAACATTGCTTTTAGTAACATTCACTTTACCGCAAGCGGAGCGGCAGGACTGGCAATACGAGTTTTGCAACACTACAATGTTGCCGACGAAAAAGGCAACGCTACGAGGGAGTTACTGTTTGCCCCGTGCTACGTTACAAATGTTTTCGGAGATTTTGTCTACGATTACAACGGCGTAAGCGGCATTACCGGCATTTACTACGGCGGCGGTATGGAAAACGTGTTTGTCAACATGCGTATGTCCGACGGCAGCGCACTAAACAAAACTACCGATTTTGCCGTTGCAAAGCAAAGCATGATCTGGTCGATGGCGGACCCGAACTGGTTTCCCAACAACTATCTCAACAACGTCGTTGTCCTTGCCGAAAGCGGAGCGGTAAACGCCGCGTGGGATACGCAATACGACGGAGCGGGCTTGACAATAGGTCTGTCGGGGCTGCACTGCGTAAATACAAAAATGGAAGCGGGTTACCTGGTGCGTACGATGTTTGACAACAATATGTGGACGGTAACGCCGGGACAATTGCCTGAACTGAGATAGAGCGGTCAAACAAGTATCTGTCATCGAGTTTTGCATACGTATCAAAAAATCGGCGACAAAATCATGGGTTGTACCTGTCAGAACGACAGTAAAATTAAATATTAGGAGGAAACACAATGAAACGTTACAAACTGATTGCCGTTTTGTTGGTAGTTGCACTTGTCGCAGTACTTTGCGCGGCTTGTACCGTTACCGAACAACCGCAAATTACCGTCAAGGTAAACGGCAAGGAAGTCAAGGCAAACGGCACTGTGTACGCCGTAGAATTTGACAACGACGTAACAAAAGCTGTTATCGAAGCAACCGCAACCGTCGGTGAAATCGATGGCACGGGGACGTTCGACCTTAAGGAAGGTAACAACGAATTTGTCCTTACATTGAAGGCAAACAATTCCGAAACCAAGTACACCGTAAAGGTTACTCGCAAAGCGTCGGAAAAACCCGCCGACGTAACCCTTGCGGAAGTAAAGGTCGGCGAAACGGTGCTTACCGCTGCGGCAGGCAAGTATGCAACGACGGTCGGATACGAAGTTAGTTCCGTTACCGTTGCTGCAACCGCTACGGACAGCGCGGCAACAGTGGACGGCACGGGCGAAAAAACGCTTGTTGTCGGCAAAAACGAAGTGACGCTTACGGTAAAAAATGGCGAAGCAACGCAGACCTACACTGTGGAAATTACTCGCGAAGCGGCAGTGCTTACCCTTGCGGAAGTAAAGGTCGGCGAAACAACGCTTACTGCCGACGGTAACGGCGTGTACAACCACACTGTTGCAAACACCGTCTCCGTCGTGACTATTGCCGCAACCGCAACCAAGTCTTACGCCACGGTTGAAGGCGCAGGCGAAAAAACGCTTGCCTTAGGCGAAAACACATTTACCCTTACCGTAAAAGCGGACGACAGCACAACCGAGCAATACACGGTAAAAGTTACGCGCGAAGCCGCCGACCTTACCTTGAAGGAAGTTAAAATCGGCGACGAAGTGCTTACCGCGCAGGACAGAACCTACACCTGCAATGTTGCCAACGACGTTACCGAAGTTACCCTTTCGGCAACAGCCAACAATGGCGACGCAACGCTGCAAGGCGCAGGCACAAAGCAAAATCTTGTGGTCGGCGAAAACAGATTTGAACTCGTCGTTTCCGTAGGCGAAGAAAAAGCCACCTATATTGTTGTCGTCAACCGCGCAAAGAGCAGTGTAAAAACCATTGCAAGCATCATGGTGGACGGCACTGCCGCAACGTATAACGCGGAAAAAACAACCTACACGGCAACAGTCGGTAAGTACACCGCAAACGTGGTAATCACGCTTGACAGCACGGTTGCAAGTTACGCACTCGACGAAGAAATAGGCACGCTTGCCGAAGGCAACAACGAATTCGTCATCACCGTAACGGCAGAAGACGGCACGACGGCAACCTACACGCTGGTACTTAACGTTGTTTTGCCTATGTTTAACGTCAGTTACATCGGCAACATCGACGGTGCTGTTACAAACGAGGGCTACACCTACAAGTACGGCGAAAAACAAGCTATCAACATCACTCTTGCAGCGGCTTACACGCAGTCGTACAAAAATCTTGTAGTTACCTGCAAGGTTGGCGACGGCGAAGCAAAATCCGTAACGCTTGACGACAACTACAGCTTTGAAGTGCCTGCGGCGGAAGCAATCGGCAACATTGTGGTGGAAGTTAGCGGCATTGCAATCAACACTTATACGGTCACATATCACCGTGGCAGCGAAACAACAACCGAAACGGTAGAACACGGCAAAGACGCGCAAAATGCGGCAATTACGCCTAACACCGAAACCAAGGACGTGCTTGACGGCTACACCTATATGCACGACGAAAAATGGGTTACCGAAGACGGCGGCATGATTGTTGCCACTCTTACAAACATCACGGCGGACATGGACGCGTACTACAAGGACGAAGTGCTTGTGCGTAGCGAAGTTGCGTACTATGCGCCTATGGGTGGCGCCGTTACGTATTACACAATCAAGCAAATGAACAGCTATGTCGCAGGCTTGGAAAACGGCGACGTTGTGTTCAAAGTGCTTATCAAGTCTGTCGCAACGGACGGTTCTTCCGAGGAAGAAGGCAAAACGTCGTTTGTAATCTACGGCACTGCGGTTTACAATTCTGCCAATGAAATGGGCGTTTCCGTGATGGCAAGCGAGCTCAACAAGTGGTTTACGGTAAAGGCAAGCGCCGCCGACAAGAAAGTTACCGTTTACAGACCCGACGGAACGGTAGCGACGGAAAAAACGTTTGAAGCGTACGCCGCAGATACAATCTCTCTCGCAATCCACGCCGACGCGGCTGTTGCGGCAGTCAATCCCGTCATGCCCGAACTTTGCACGGTGACATACCTTGACGAAGCGGGCGGACAACTCCACGTCGAAAAGGTCATAAAAGGCACAGCAGCAACTTACGTGTACAGCAAGTCGTCCGAGGATCTTGGCGACGGATACACAAAAGTTTATCTTAACTACAAGTGGATTAAAGACGGCGCGGTTGTGGATCTTAGCAATGTACAAGAGAATATTTCCGTAACTACATCCTACGATACTTATGTGTACAAAAACGTAGTTGCGCTCGCTGACACTCCATTGAAGACCATCAACAGGTTTATTGCTGTCGGTAGTGACGGAAAAATCTCGTTTAGAGTGCGTGTTAATAACTGTTGGGCAGGCTTGAACATTATTGCCGCCGGCGGATATGTCGGTGTTAGCGGAGGCGTGTCGCAAGGCCCCACGTGGTACATTGTGACAATTGATACGGTTAGCGGTGCAATATCGATAGTGACCGACGACGGTGTCAAAAGGACCTTGATATGGGCGGCTATACGCCTAAACCGACAACCCTTGACGATATTAAGATTAAACTGTCCGACTACAATCCAGACACCGACGAAAATCTGGACGTTGCCGCGGTAAATGTGGAGATTGTTGAGTACAAATACTATGATTCGGCGGAAAAAACGAACCTTTTACACAAGGAGTGGACTGCAAAAGATAGTGTTCCGTCGTATCAGTATGTGTCAAATGCCGATAATGAAGGATATGTTCAAATTGTAGATAGTTGGACTGCAATAGGTACAAATCACGAATACTATCCGAGTAGTAGCTCATATATAAAACACTATGATAAAGGCACTCTTGGTGATTGGGCTGAAGAGGGTAAGGTGTTGAAAGCGAATAAATATATTGCTGTCGAAAACAATATCGCAAAGTTTAGAATTCGTGTTTTAGGTGAAGGCGGTACGATAACAATTTACCCCATGGCTAATTACAATGGAGAAGCGGAAGGACAAACAGTTCGCGAAGCCGGTATTGTTGACCAATGGATAGGAGTTGAAGTCGATGGCACGGCAAAGACAGTTAAGTTTATTCTTCCCGACGGAACGATTAAAACTCACGAAAATATCAGTACTTTGGATATCGAAAATATGCGTTTCTGGATGAATGGAGTTTCATTCGATATCGCCACAATGTAATTGATTCATTTGTATTTTCATCGAGCGAGGGGATCTCCCTCGCTCTTTGAAATTACGGTAAATGTTGCAAAAAATTGATACGTTATGAAAAATTTTGAAATAATTGCTTTTTCAATCGACCTTGCGCGACAAAAAGAACGGGTAGATTTTGTCAAAAATCAAATGAAATTTTGCCGTGCCAACGGTTACAACACCGTGTTGTTGTACCTGGAAGCGAGTGTGCGCACAAGCGTTACGGCATTTTTCGACGAGGCTTCTTCGTACTCGCTTGACGAGATTGCCGACATTGTAAACTACGGCGAAAGTATAGGGATTGACGTGGTGCCTGCGTTTGAAACGATTGCCCACATGGAGAAATTTTTTGTCTACAAGCAGCTTTCCGACCTTGCCGAGTTTGACGACGAACATAATCAAGGACGAGATTTTTGCTCGCCACTTTATCCGCACGGAAGCCACGGTTGCGCAACGAATCTGCGTTTGCAAAGTTTTACCGACAAATACGTTACCGAAGTTTGCGGCGTGTTCCACAGTAAGTACGTGCATATGGGCATGGACGAGATGTTTCAGTTTGCCTGTTGCGACGATTGCAGACGAACCATTGAAGGCGGCGTGACCAAGCAACAACTGTTTGTGGATTTTGTGTTGCATGCACATGCGCTTGTTTTTGCCATGAATCGCACAATGTTGATGTGGGACGATATGTTGGAATACTACCCTGTTGCCGGATTGTTGCCGAGAGATATAGTACTTTGCAACTGGAATTATATTTATGTGGGCGTGTCTCCGCGTGGCAAATGGACGGGACGTAGCGGCGTCGATCCGTTTGCGTTGTATGACAAACTCGGCTTCAGGTATATGTTTTGTTGCAAGGCAGGCAATCTGTCGCAGACGTTTAATGTCGACAGTTACACGGCGTATGCGCAAAAATACAATCCGATTGGCGCAATACTCACCTCGTGGGAGCGTTCCGACTGTTTCTATCCGTGTTTACAACCTGTCGTAGCTTACGCGGGTCGGTTGTGGAACGGTATGACGGACGGCAAAACAGCGGTTGACGTATTTGCCGAGTACATTGGCGACGGTGATTTGTCCGAACGTCTGGTCAATCTTTTTGCGCCCGATTTTGTATTTTGTCATACGGACATCGTAAAAGTAGCGGAAGAAAATAACCATGTTGTTTCTGCGTACATTGCTCGGTTAAATGCGACACTACAAGCATTTGAAAGGTGCAAATCGGCACATATCGATGATGACAACGACGTTTTTGACGACCTGTATGCCAATCTCGCTTTGCAGTATGCGCAGTTGTCTTTGTCAACATTGGGCAACAAAGTTTTTGACGAGTACGAGTGTGGCGGAGTTGTAACGGCTCAACCGTATTTGGTTACCATTAAACGAGCCGAAACGTTGTTTGACTTGGCGCAAAACACAGGCAGTAAACTGTATGCAAAGTATCGCGGCGTGATAACGAGTTACGGCGATGCTTGGCAAAGGCTGTGTGAAGGAAACAAGCAACTTGTTGCCGATTTGCGGAAGGATTTGAATTCAGTCGTCGGGCAAAAGCGCGGAGTGTTGCGTTTGCGTCTGATGTTGCCCGACACTTATGCAAGTATTCGTGCCGAAGTTTTTGGGCGTTATGTCGGTCAAAGCGAAGATACGTTGCTGCAGTGCGGCAGTACAAAAACAATGCTTACGATGTTTGATGTTTCGGGCGAATACGTGTTGCGCTTTGCCACCGAACCGCAACCGATTGAGTACGTTTTGTTTGTCGCCTACGGTGAAGGCGCGCAGTATCCCGTTTACGCCGAACACTTTGACGGCAAAAATTGGCATGCGCCCGTTGCGGCAAAAGCAGCGTGCGGCATGGTGAAAAACGAGCAAAATGTTTTGCAAAACAATGCAAGTTTTTGTGTGTTGGGAACAGATGACGGACGTGCGCATCTGGATGATATGTCGCTTGGCAAACAACGCAACGCAATCAGGATAGTTTTTTGACGTTTCTGTGCGTGTAATGTTGCTATGCGGGCAGGCAAAATACTGCAAAGAATATATTTGACAAAAGGACATCAGTGGAAATGAACAAGGATTTTATTTGGGGCGTCGCCTCTGCCGCGTATCAGATCGAAGGTGCGGAAAACGAAGGCGGAAGATGCCCGAGTATTTGGGACAAACAGTTTACGGAAGGCAAAATTGTAGGCGACATGAACGGCAGTGTTGCATGCGACCACTATCATCGATACAAGCAAGACGTTGCATTGATGCACGAGCTGGGTGTAAAAAACTATCGGTTTTCCGTCAGTTGGTGTCGTATTATGCCCGACGGTACCGGCACCGTCAACGCCGAGGGCGCGCGTTTCTACAACGATTTGGCAGACGAACTGTTGAAATACGGAATTACGCCGTGGGTTACTGTTTATCATTGGGATTTGCCACGCAAGTTGTTTGAAGAAGGCGGTTTTCTGAATGACAAAATAAGCGACTATTTTGCCGATTATGCCCGTGCCGTGGTTGAAATGTTTGGCGAAAAAGTGTCCAACTACATTATTTTCAACGAGCCGCAAGTCGTGGTAGAAGACGGACATTTTACGGGGGCGCATGCACCTTTTCTACAATTGAGTCGTAGCGACGTATTTCGCGTTGCGCACAATGTGTTGTTGTGCATTGGTAAGGCGGAAAAGGCGATGCGTAAGGCTGCAAAACACAAACTGAACCTGGGCATTTCGCCGTGTTTTACTCCGATGATTCCGACCGAAGGTTGCGACAAGACGCTTGCCGAAAAATACAATTTTTCGCCCAACGGGGAGTTTTACGACGGCTGTTTCTTTACCGACGCGTTGATAAAAGGCGAGTTCTCGGACGAGTACAAGCAGTGGTTTGCCGAGTACGGCTACAACCCGTCGCAAGACGATTTACGCACGATAAAGTGCAACTTCGATTTCTTCGGCGTCAACTATTATCAAGGGTTTTATGTCGAAGAAAATGAAAACGGTATAAGAAAATTGCCGCTTTCGCCCACAGACAAAGTGACGGCGATGGACTGGAAGGTTACGCCCGAAGGCATAGAATACATCGTCAGGTACTACTACGAGCGTTACGGTTTGCCCATCATTTTTGCGGAAAACGGCGTTGCGATTACAGAGTGGAAGACGATTGACGGTGAAGTGCCCGATTATATGCGGATAGATTTTATTCGCAGGCACATCGAAGTGTTGAAAAGGGTTGCCGAAACCTACCCCGTAGCAGGCTACTTCTATTGGACATTTATGGACAACTTCGAATGGACGGCAGGCTACTCGAAACGCTTCGGATTGGTCTATGTGGATTACGCCACGCAGGAACGTACGCCGAAGAAAAGTGCCTACTGGTACAAGAAGGTAATGCAAACCAACGCTGAAGATTTGTCGGTGGAGTAGGCACGGGCGGTAAATACCATGCTGACGGCGAACCGTTGTTAAGGTGAAAAGTTGCCCGAAAAATACATACGTATGCAAAATCTGACGACAAATTACGGCGTTTTGGGCGCAACAAACCAACAAAAAGCATAAAAAACAAAAGCGTACAGTGAGCGTCGTTTAACGCATAATTAGCCGCCGTCACACTCGCAAAAATTATTAGTGATGACTAAACTAACCCTAAGCAAAATTTCAGAGTTTTTCGTCGTTGCTGTCGTTGACTGCATGCGGCAAACTCCGACAAATACACACTTTGTCGAAATCTTGTTCCGATTAAGTAGTTGCAAGCGTGTTAAATACAAACAGAATAAATGCAATAGCTCAATGTAAAGAGTCCGCGCGCGGACTCTTTTTTCAAAAGAATTATTTTTAGCGTATATATCCGAGCTTTATCGTGCGTCCGATTCTTTGTCGGCTCGTCAGATTGCCGTTGCCAAAGAGCGCGTAAAAACGCATCAGGCGGTAGGTTTGCGGTAATTCCGTCGGCTTTTAAGTAGCCATGTGATAATCTCTGCACTTGACTAACGGCAAATTTAGTGTATAATAACCTTATTTACAACAAAAACAACGGGAGGCGCACAGTGATTACAGACAAAATACTTACGCTACATATCAACATCCCCAGCGAGCGCGAAAAGATTTGCGCCGTAGGCAGGGCATTGTCCGTGCCCGACCGCGTCAGAATATTAAACTTGCTTACCGCGCGTTCGATGAATCTCAACGAGATTTCTAAATCGCCGGCAACCTTCCGGATGTCCTTGTCGAAAGTATTTTCTTCAGCCAATGTGCCGAAAACGATTCCCAAACCGGGAAATTGTGTGGTAGAATAAAACATAAGGTAGGGACTTCTCCTTTTTTTGTAATTTTTTTGCAAACTGATCAGGCATCACGGAGAATGTCCTTGTTTTTTACATACACCCCGACATTTATTGAGGAATCCTACAAAGAGAGAACAGCACAATGAAGTACAACTACCACAACACCCTCACAACCCAGGTCGGCGCATTGCCCACACGTAGTTTTTATGTACCGTTTGCCGACAAAAATTTTGTAGGCGACGAATTTGCTTCGTCGCAGGTTACTTTGCTTTCCGACTGGAAGTTTGCCTATTTCGACAAAATAACCGACGAGGCGTTTGCCTGCACCCCGACGACCGATATCAAAGTGCCGTCGTGCTGGCAGATACTCGGTTACGACAGCCACCAGTACACCAATGTGCGTTACCCGTTTCCGTATGATCCGCCGTATATACGAAAGGATAATCCATGCGGCGTGTATCAGACGGAATATGTAATTGAAAATGCGGACGGAAAATATTACATAAATTTCGAAGGTGCGGACAGTTGTTTGTATCTGTTTGTCAATGACGAATTTGTCGGCTATTCTACCGTGTCGCACAGTTCGGCGGAGTTTGACATCACGGCAAAACTGCACGTCGGCGCAAACGAAATAAAGGTTGTCGTGGCAAAGTGGTGTTCGGCGTCATACCTCGAAGACCAGGACAAACTGCGTATGAGCGGACTTTTTCGCGAGGTGTACATTCTTCACCGTCCCGAAAACCACCTGCACGACTACAAGGTGACGACGGATATTGTCGGTGCCGACGGAGTTATCGATGTCGCTCTCGACACAATTGCCACTGTGGAGTTGTACGACGCATACGATTCGTTGCTGGATACGCAAAGGGGTACTAACCTGCGCTTTACGGTGTTAAATGCCGATTTGTGGACCGCAGAAACGCCCAACTTGTACAAAATCATTATTGCCTGCAACGGCGAGTATATCCGTGATTATGTCGGTGTGCGTACCGTATGTAATCAGGGCAACGTGCTGTGCGTAAACGGAAAACTGACCAAGTTCAAGGGCGTTAATCGTCACAGCATGACGGTCAACGGATATGTCGAAACCGTTGACGATATGGTGCGCGACATTTTGCTTATGAAAAAGTACAATGTCAATGCCGTGCGCACAAGTCACTATCCGCCGCATCCGTTGTTTACTAAACTTTGCGACAAACACGGCATTTACGTTCTGGAAGAAGCCGATATCGAAACGCATGGTGCGGTGGCCCGTCATGGGGACTATGATTGGGACAAGTACAACGGCATTGTCGACATGGAAATATTCAAGGAACAGATGTTGCACCGTCAACGTCGTATGGTGGAACGGGACAAAAATCGCCCGTCTGTCGTAATCTGGTCGCTTGGTAACGAAACCGGCTGGATCGCCGAAAACGGCGCGGTGATGGGCGAAAACCTTGTTCCGCATCCGTCAAATACCAATAATCTCGTTGACACGATTGCCTTTCTGAAATCGCTCGATCCTACTCGTCTTGTGCACTACGAAGGCTGGTATATTATTACCGAACAAAACAAAAATCGTCCGCACTCGCTGCCCGACATGAACAGTCGCATGTATCCGCCGTTGGATTTTGTGCGATACATCTCGGAACATCAACCTGCCGTGCCGTTTATTATGTGCGAGTACACCCACGCAATGGGAAACTCCTGCGGCGACGTCGGGGCATATTGGGACTTTATTTACAAGCATGACGATTGCTGCGGCGGCTTTGTGTGGGAATGGTGTAATCACGGCGTGAAGAAGGACGGCAAAGATTACTACGGCGGCGATTTCGGCGATGTTCTCAACGACGGCAACTTTTGCGTCGACGGGCTTGTGGAACTTGACCGAAGCAGCGTACATTCATCTCTCATTGAGGTTTCGGAAGCATATTCGCCGTGCAACGTCATCTTCGACAATGGAAGATTCTGGGTGGAAAACCGAAATGATTTTGCCACGCTTGACAACTTTGAGTGCAAGTGCATAATTACGGAAAACGGCGTGAAAACGGAAGTTTCGGATGTTGACATAAAGGGTATTTTGCCTCACTCACGCAAACAAACAGGCATTACGGTGTCGGCAAAAAATGCATACGTATGCGTAAATTTTGTGTTTACCGACAAAATCTACGGCATAAAAAGCGTTAAGCAGGCGGTGTTGTCGGACAACTACCCGATCAAGCCGACAACGTGTGACAATTATGAGTACCGATTTGAAATCGGCGCAAACGGTATGCCGACGGTATTGACGTGTAACGGCAAAAACTATATTTTGCCGCAGACGCGTATAAATATGTGGCGCGCGCCGACGGACAACGACATGCAACGCGACAAGTGGCGGAAAAACTTCCTGGACAAGGCGTATTGCTTTGCGCGCTCGGTGGAAATTGACAAAAATACCGCCGTCGCGCATGTAGAAGTGGTCTGCGACAGCCGCGTGCCTCTTGCCGACGTTACGTTGCGGTACACTTGCGGAGCAAACGGATTGCACGTGTCTGTCGTTGCCGATCTCGACGAAAATCTCGACGATATTCCGCGGTTCGGGCTGACATTTGCTTTGCCCAAGACTTTTGACACGGTGACGTACTTCGGGCGCGGACCGTACGAGTGCTACTGCGACAAGAATAATCTGTCTTATGTGGGATTGTTCACCATGCCGATAGCCGAGTTGGACTACGACTATGTTCGTCCGCAGGAAAACGGTAACCGCTGTAACGTCCGCATGGTCAGATTGTCGGGTAACGGGCAAAGCCTGACGGTGCAAAGCGCACGCGACATCGAGTTTAGTTTGCACGACTACGACGAACGCGTAGATTTCAGACATCGCTACGAAGTTGTGCATGAGGACAAGTGGTACTTCAACATAGATTACCGCCAGTGCGGCGTGGGCAGCGCGGCGTGCGGACCGAAGTTGGGACAACAGTACAAAATCACCGAAAAGCATATCGAATTTGAATTTGACGTATCGGTAGACTAAGTAGTTATCGGTCAAATGTCACTGTACAAAAAAATCTCGCGCGGTAAAACAGAATCGGTTCTGCGTCAAATGTCGCGGTGCGGTAAAATTCTCGCACTGTCAAATAATTTGCATATTCGCTTTTTACCGGATGTCCGAGGTGCCTCGGGCGTCCGGTTTTTCTTGTAATAGTGCAAAAAAGTGCCGTATGACGGCAGATATACTACAATCGTTTGACTAAAAACGTGTATTTTGGTACCATACAAATGGTGGACAAGATGAATTTCGCACAGTTTGCAGCCTCATGCGTCGACGCGGAGGCCATAAACAATACCGATAACGTAAAAAAACATGGCACGGTCATAAGACCGATTGTCAAGTTTGTTATTGTCTTTTTTGTGTATTTTGTGGCAAACATTGTGCTGGCACTGTTGTTTGAAGGCATTCGGATAAGCGTCACCGTCGTGACGGAAATTGTCGGCAAAGGGTTTAATCTTCTTGTTGCGCAAACTTTCGGTCTGACAAGCGCACTGTTGTCCGATTGCGGATTGTATGCAGTCATCACCGTGGCAGGTATTGTCGGTTGCGGCTTTGTGATTGTTGTCAGGTGCGTTGTCAAATTGCTTGTGCATCGCAAGGAAAACGGAAAAACAACTCATGCCCAAAGTCGTTGCGCGGGCGGAAACGTCTGCATGCTGACATTCAGACACCACATTCAATTTCTATCCTGAATATTTGCCCGACGTTTTCGTCGGGACGTTTGTCGTACACGTTTAGTTGCCGCAAGGGCAGGGCTTTCTCTGTCGGGCGGTATCGACAAGTGGCAGTCGTAGCGCAAAATCGTTTTGCGCCGCTGTCCGTCGTGCACGGCTGTGACGTTCCCGCGGCTACGTTGGGCTTTTTATTTACATTGTCCGTAAGACCTCTCTATCAAGGAGATAACCCCCAAATGACGTTACTTTACTATCTTATTGCCGTCGGAGTTTCAGCCGTGACCGTTGCCTCAGGCATGATCATGTACAAAAAACTTCCGACAAAAATAAATATATTTCTGAAAACCGTGTCGCTTACGCTTATGACGGCGTTGTTCTTCCGCTACATGTGGGGCGACGACAATTTGCAGAATATACTCAATTTGCAGGTGGGGTACGGCTTTACAAGCAAGTTTGCCGTTGCAATGTCGCTTGTGCAAGTGTGGCTTGCCTACGCGGCGGAAATGCTGACGATACTTGCGCCGTTTTTCAAGGCGAAAACATTGCCCGCTCTTGTCACATTCTTTTGCGGATTTGCCTACCTGCTCAACATTGCCGTGCTTCCCAACCAGATAATGGGTATTGTCGGTGAAGCGGCGTTTGCTTCGGCAAACTTCCGCGCAATACTTATGTCCGTCGAAACGGGTCTTGGCATAGGCTTTACGGTGGTGTATGCCGTTGCCAACCGTGACAAAATATTGTTGAAAGGCAAAGACTGGGCATGGTTTGCCGCCGCAATTGTCGGTATGATACTGGCGGCTACTCCGTGCTACGCCTTCCAACTGTTGTTTAACGGCGCGAAGTACACCTACAATCCGCTGGACTTGAACCAAAGCCACCGACTGCTGTTGTATCCGGCACTTATTTTGCCGATAATTCTGTACGTGATACTGAAAGATCTGCCTCTCGAAAGTAAACGCCTGGTACTGATGTACTACGCCTGGATGGGACTGCTCAATTTCAGCCTGGAAGCCAAGTTCAACAACTTTGCCGGCAATGCGTGGGTTACGGCGTTGCCGTTGCACCTGTGCAACACCGCAATGTACATCACGCCGTTCTGTCTGACGTTCAAGTGGAAACGATTTTTCTACTTCACTTACTTTATCAACGTTCTCGGGGCGTTTCTCGCGCTCATCATGCCCAACTACGGAGAAAACGTAACGGTATTTTCGCAACAGGTGTGGAGGTTTTATTTCAACCATTACCAGGCATTCTTCATGCCGCTGCTGATTGTCGGACTGGGTATCTTCCGTCGTCCGCGGTGGAAAGAGTTTTGTTACAGCATGATTGCCTTTGCAATCTATTTTGTGGCGATGCTGGTAGTAAATGCCTGGTTTACCAACTACAACCCCGACGTCAACTACTTCTTCCTCAACAACGACTTCATCCCCGACAAGTTCGGCAACTGGGGACGCAACCTTATGAATGTAAAATGGGAGTTCGACCTTGCGGGGCTGCATTTCAGGTTCTATCCGCTGTACCAATTTTTGTTCTTTCTCGTGTACTTTGCCGCGGCGTTCGGTATGTGGTTTTTGTATGAACTTGCATACAACGTCGTTTCCGGCTGGATGGACATCGGGGCGCGCAACAAAAAGGTCAGGGCGGACGCGCTTGCATTGGAAGTAAGCCTGCACGGCAGAAGCATAGAGGAGCCGATGGATATGGAAAATACAAATAAATTACTGTTGAAAAAATTTACAAAACGCTACGGCAACAGCGATGTTTACGCCGTGCGCAATGCCGATCTGGAAGTGGATGGCGGACAAATATTCGGCTTCCTCGGTCCCAACGGCGCGGGTAAGTCGACGATTATCAAAAGTATCGTCGGCATACAAACAATCACCGAAGGCGCAATAGAAGTGTGCGGCTACGATGTGGCTACGCAAAGCGTGCAAGCCAAGCGTCAGATCGGGTTTGTGCCCGACCACTACGCATTGTACGAACGTCTGACCGCGCGCGAATACATCAACTACATTGCCGACCTGTACGAAGTACCGCAGGCGGAGCGCGACGAGCGACTGAACGGATTTATCGAGCGTTTCGAGTTTCAATCGGCAATAGATACGCCCATCAAGACCTATTCCCACGGCATGAAGCAAAAGGTAACCATCATGGCTGCGCTGATTCACGACCCGAAGGTGTGGATATTGGACGAACCGTTGACGGGACTTGACCCAAACAGCATTTACCAGGTGAAAGAATGCATGAAGGAACACGCACGCAAGGGCAATATTGTGTTTTTCAGCAGTCACATCATCGATGTCGTGGAGCGTATCTGCGACAAAATAGCAATCATACGTAAGGGACAAATTCAGTGCGTCAGGGACGTGCACGAAATGGAAGCCGACGGTGAAAATCTCGAAGAGTTCTACATGCAGGTTATCAACGGTCACGAAGTAAAACCGATTTCGGTTGAGGGAGCGGCAAAGTAATGATGAAAACCGACTTCAACAATCTCAAAACGCTTGTCGTGATGCAGTTGAAAGACAAGACGGATTTGTCCTATCTCAAGTCGTCGCGCAAAACTTTGTTTGTCGCGGCAGGGAAGATAGGACAGTTTGTGTTGTCCGGAGCGGCATTTTTTCTGTTTCTGTATCTCGCGTCGTTGCTTAAACTGTTTTCCTTCACTGGGATAGTGCCTACAACGATAATGACTGCGGCGTACACGTTGTTTTTCGTGTTGTCGGTGGTCGGTTGTACGGCAGGACTGACCGAAGCATTGTATTTGTCGGCAGACAACCGCGTGTTGCTGACATTGCCCGTGCGCCCCGACACGGTGTTTTTCTCCAAACTGATACTGTACTACATCTTCGAACTGAAGAAAAATTTGCTGTTACTGTTGCCCATGTACGTATCCTACGGCATAGTGATGGGCGCGGTGTGGTACTACTACCTGTGGTTGTTGGTGTGCTTCGTGTTTGTGTCCTTTGTGCCGGTGGCAATAGGCGCATTGCTCAGCATTCCTTCGCTGTTTATCGCGCAGTTTGTGCGCAAGTACAAGTGGTTGCAGGCAACAATTATCGTTGCTTCTACGGTGCTTATCGGATGGCTGCTTATCGGCATCATCAAGATAATCCCCGAGAACATCAACATTGCGGGGCAATGGACGGCAATATCCGTGGCTGTACAGCAAGCCCTTCAGGACTTTGCAAATATGGTCAGACCGCTGGACCTGGTAAACCTTATGATGGTGGGCGGTACAAGCCAGATACGCAGTTCCCTTATTACGATAAACGCCCTTTGGGGTTGGCTGATTGTGCTGGGTACAAGCGCGGTATGTCTGGCGTTGGCGTACCTTGCGGCAAAACCGCTGTTTTTCAGAATGGCAAGCAAGCAGTTCGAGTACGAAAAGGACGTCACCGGCTTCAAAAAGAACAAGGTGCACAGCCGCAAATTTGCCCCCGTTGTGTATGAAACAATGCGTAGTTTCCGCAGCAGCAGGTTTGTCATCAGACAGATGGCAGGTCTTGTAGTCCTGCCCGTGGCGGTGTTTCTGATGAACAAACTGTATGTTGCAATGAACACTCGCCTTGCGGGACAGTACATGACCATTGCGTTCAGTTTGCTTATCTCGCTGTTGATTGTGACTGCCGGCAACGTAAACTATGCCTCGGTGCTGAGTGCGGACGGCGCGGCGCGTCCCATTGCGAAAACGCAACCGCTGGAACCTTACACGACGATATTTGCCCGTCTTATCGTGCGCACCGTCGTAATAGTGCTGTCTGCAATTGCGGCAATGATTTTGTGGCAAAGCGTTGCGAAACTGTCCGTTGCCGATACGACGTTGCTTGCCGCGGTAATTATTTTTACCGGTCTTTCGCACTTGCTGTGGTCGGTGGAAATGGACGTAATGAATCCGCAAAACGAGCAATATGCCACTGTCGGTGTGTCGTTTGACAATCCCAACGAACGCAACAGTACCATTATCGGCTTTCTTATCTCGGCGTTGGTTGCTTTTTGCATGTACTTCATTATGTCCGAAGGACAAACCAAAGCGATTTTCAAGATTGCGCTTGTAGCCCTGGTATTTCTCGGGGCGAGGGTGTACTTGTTGCTGACGCGTATACGCTTGTATTACGCCGAAAAGTAGGAGGTCACCGTGAAAAAACTTACAATAATACTGATAGTCGTAATCTACGTGGCTTCCGTCGTGGTGGTGGGCGTGTTCGGGCTGAAAGCCATTCCCGTGGACGAGCGTTACCCGGTCAATGCAATTTCCTTTGTGGAAAGCGTCGACGAGGACGGCACGGAACATTACTTTAAGTACGGCGGTGTGGAACTGCAAAAAAAGACGGAAAACGGCAAACTCGTGTATGCGGCAAACTTTTCCTTCCGTGACGCACCCGACGCCATGCCCATCAACTACAACATCAACCCGACCAATGCGTCCGACAAGAGCGTGGACATTACGGTAATTTCCCGCTCGGCGGACGGCTGTTACGAACTGACAAGAAGCATTACCGGCGCATATTACATCAAACTCAACAAGGTGGAAGGCAAAAGCGGCTCGTCGGTGACGCTGCTTATCAAGGCCGCCGACGGCAGCGGAGTAAGCGTTCAGATGCGTCTGACTGCATGGGACAGGTGACTGCCGAACGTAAAACGTTGACTTGCGACGGTTTGACGTCGTGTTGACAGTTTATCGCAGGTATCAAAAAAAACGGTACGTGCGTGAAATTTGAGTACAAAATTGCACAAAATAACGAACAAGGAAAAAAAAAGATGAAAAAAACAATAGCATTTTTGCTTGCGGCTTTGCTTGTCTGGTCCTGTCTGCCACTTGTGGCATGTGACAAAACCCCCGAAGTCAAGGCTACCGGCATTTCCGTGAAAGACGGCACATTACCTGCCAGTGTAGAACAGAATGCGAAAATAGACTACTCTTCGGTCAAAATTATCGTCAAGTACAGCGACGGTACGACAAAAGAGTTGTCTGTCAAGGCAGACGGCGTTAGTTATCGGGAAGCAGACACCTCAAAGGTAGGACAAGCCGTATTCACCGTCGAGTACGCAGGCTTAAAAGCGTCGGCAAACATTACAGTCTACGAGCGTATTGTCGAAGCGGAAGTGCAATCCATTTATATTAAGGAAAGCACCTTGCCCAAAGTGATTAAACAAGGCAGCAAAATAGATTACGCTTCCGTTGTTCTCGTCGTTGTGTTCAGTGACGGCAAGGAAAGCGAAATTCCCGTTACCGCCAACGGCGTAAAGTACGATGCCATCGACACTTCCGTTGCCGGAAAAGTCATTTTCAAGGTTACCTATGCCAAAAAAGAAGCGACCGCCGAAGTGACAATCGAAGAAATCTACAGCGTTACGGAGTTCAGTAACACCGACGGCTACAAGATGTACGAAGTCAACAAGGCGGAACAATCCAACAAGGAAAACGAGTTCTACGTCAAGGACGTCCCCTACACGGTGGGCAGCGTCAACGGTTACGTGTGCAACCCCAAGGTAATCGCGGTGGACATTATGTCCGGCGGCGACAATGAAATCGAATTGAAAAACGTCAAAACAGACTACGAGTTGTTTGAGTACGATTCCGCAACGGCACTTAGCGGCGACGCCCTGACGAAGTATCTTTCCAAGGTGGAAAACAACGTTTACTACTTCACTTCGGAAGCCAACGACAAACTATTCCGTCTCAGAATTACCCTTTCCGACGAGTACGAAACCATTCTCGACACGCCCTACATCGAGCAAACAATCAAAGTGGTGGACGGTTACAACGTTTACGACGCCAATGGTTTGTCTGTACTGGACAACCTCAACACTGTTGCCTGGGCGGAAATGAAGGATACCAAGCTGGATTGGGACGAACACAAACTCTCCGGGTATGCCGACATAAAACAAGTTATTCTTCACGACGAAATCATTGTCAAAAAGTCTGATCTCCCCGCCAAGTACTTCTGGGCGGAAGGCGACGAGGCTGTCGGCGGCGGTAGAAGTTACGCAGACGCGCTCAGCAGACTTCCCGAAAACATGCGGCACTTGCTTGCCGGTTCTCTGAAAGAAACGAATTGGGGCGAAACGTACAACATCGACGGCGAACAACGCGGCTTGTACGCAAGCAACGGTATCGGACTTAACGGCAACTACATGCAGGTCAGCTACGAAGACGGACTTGTGGTGGACGACAAGGGCAACGTTACCGCACCGAACGGCGGCATTTACGTCGCATGGGACTTCAACGACATGGCAAAGGAAACAGGCTATGCCGAACCGCACGTCTCGTTTGTGGCATACAAGAATGTCGACGAGCAGAACGCAAAAGGAAACCGCATCGTGCAAAACGTGCTGTTTGTCGGCAGAACGGGCAAAACGGACAACACCAACCTGCCTGCCGCAATCATGATGTTCCACAGTGCGCTGACGGAAAACAAGGCTACGCTGGACAATATCGTTGCCAACAGCTGGTTTGCCAATGTCGAACTCAACAACCGCACAACGCTGGACATTACCAATTGCAAATTCTACAGTAGTTTCAGCCAGATGGTGTACGGTTACTACGCCAAGGAAATCAACGTTGTCAACTGTGAAATGAAGCGTTCCGGCGGACCGCTGTTTATCCTTCAAAGCGCAACGGACAATATGGGTGAAGATCGCATTGCCAACGAAAGCACCGTGCTCAACATCGACAGCACGGCAAACATGGAAAGTTGGCTCAGCGGTCGCGAAGCATGGTTTGCAATCAACACAAATAAAGCGATGCCCGTCGTCAACCAACTGATGACTCTTACCAAAATTGTGGATAACACCGCAGGTACGAATTTCTTCAGAATGGACGGCGAACTTGCCAAGAGCAATGTCATTGCAGTAATTATCCCCTCACCGGGAGACGCGTTTACAAACCAATACAAGTTGAACGGCAAGATCAACGTCGGTACCAACAGTTACGGCATGGATGACGCTACGTTCAACGCAATCATCGCCAACAAGTCAAATCCCGCTGCGGCGGTTGCGCCCGTGTTCAAGCTCGGAGCCGTGGACGTTTCCACGCTCGGGCAAAACATCAACTACGGCTTTATTGCCACGATGCCGACAAACGAAACTATCGGTACGATGAAACTAAACAATCCAACGCAGGAAGCGGTTGCCGCGGCAATCATCCCGATGATTAAGCAAAATCCTGATCAGTTCGGTTTGCCTGCCGACGCTACCGACGAACAAATCAACGCCGCTGCGCCGACCATTGCGCAAAGCCTGTGGGAAAACTCCATGAAGAGCAACCATACTGGCGAGTTTGCACTGTACGTCAGCCCCGGCGCGCTCGGTGAAACTCCGAACACAAGCATCAAGCATTTCCTTATGTTGTTCGGCGGTCCCGTTTCAACGAGTTCCGCAAACTGACGGGACAAATTAAATAATTTGACGAAAAGACGGACTTTCCCGAACACTCGGCGAAAGTCCGACTTTTTTTTTGCGCGACGTTCATATGTCCGACGGGTAGTTTTGCCGACTGCGCAGCATGTACTTTTGCGCTTTTCGACGAACTGAAAATAAGCGACTTAACGCAAAAATCACCCCGGCAACAGGGGCAGCACTTGTCGGACAATCGTTGACAGTGTCGCGTCGGGTACTAATCGGTGTGGCGGAGAAAACGAAAAAGATCTCCCTGTGTACACACTGAAAAAATGTTTTTTACCACATTTACCCGTGTAAACGGCAAATTTATAATCACGCGCCCTGTCATATTTCGCGCCGCCAAGTCAACCTTGCCAAACCCGTGGTAAACGCCGTTATATTTTGTCTTGGTATGTCTGTCAAAGTGGTATGTTTGACATACTACATATTGTGTCAAAAGTGAAAATAAAACACAATATATTGTGATTAAGTTTGTTTGAGTCTATTGACTTTTGGCGCGGCGTGCTGTATTATATAAAGGCTCGCTGCTCCCTACCGCGAGCAGAGGAAGTCACTGTCTGATAAAGTTTCGGCATTTGTTATGACATGGCTTGTCTGCCTGTCGGTCGGAGCGTAAAACCGACAACTGCGTCGCAGTGCAGCCGTCTGCGGCAAATGCGCAAACGCGCCGCAAAGAAAGTCGGGCAAAAATACAATCAGGCGTTTCCGCTGACGTTACCGTCGCACAGTCGACGTCGGGTCAAAGGCGGAAACATATACCAAACGGAGGAAAACATGTACCAAGTCAAGAAGAGAAACGGCCAGGTTGTGCCGTTTGACCTAACCAAAATCAGCGGTGCTATCCGCGCGGCGTTCGACGCCAAAAACGCCCCCTACAACGATGACATCATCGACATGCTGTCTCTTAAAGTTACGGCGGATTTCCGTGAAAAAATCGTAGACGCGCTCGTGTCCGTGGAAGATATTCAGGACAGCGTGGAAACGGTGCTTATTCAGGCAGGTTACACTGATGTTGCCAAGGCGTACATTCTGTACCGCAAAAATCACGAAAACGTCCGCAAAGCAGGCGAAACTTTGCTTGACTACAAATCGGTTGTGGACAACTACCTCAAGGTTGCCGACTGGCGCGTTAAGGAAAACAGTACCGTAACATATTCCGTCGGCGGTCTTATTCTGTCCAACAGCGGCGCAATCACGGCAAACTACTGGCTTAGCCAGGTTTACGACGAGGAAATTGCCAACGCCCACCGCACGGGCGCAATTCACCTGCACGACCTCAGCATGCTGACGGGTTACTGCGCAGGCTGGTCGCTGAAGCAACTTATTTCCGAAGGTCTGGGCGGCGTTTCGGGCAAAATCACGTCCGCACCTGCCAAGCACCTTGCTACGCTGTGCAACCAGATGGTCAACTTCCTGGGCATTATGCAAAACGAATGGGCAGGCGCGCAGGCGTTCAGCAGTTTCGACACCTATCTTGCACCCTTCGTCAAGGCGGACAACCTCAGTTACGAACAGGTGAAGAAGTGCATCGAAAGTTTTATTTACGGCGTAAATACACCCAGCCGTTGGGGCACGCAAGCACCTTTCAGCAACATCACGCTTGACTGGACGGTACCTGCCGACCTTGCGGAACTTCACTGCATCATCGGCGGCAAGGAAGCGGACTTCTGCTACAAAGACTGCAAGAAGGAAATGGACATGGTCAACCGCGCCTTCATCGAAACCATGATCGAGGGCGACTACAACGGCCGCGGCTTCCAGTACCCCATACCCACATACAGCATCACCAAGGACTTCGACTGGTCGGAAACGGAAAACAACAAGTTGCTGTTTGAAATGACCGCCAAGTACGGCACGCCTTACTTCAGCAACTACATCAACAGCGACATGGAACCCAGCGATGTGCGCAGCATGTGCTGCCGTCTGCGCCTTGACCTTCGCGAACTGCGCAAAAAGAGCGGCGGTTTCTTCGGAAGCGGCGAAAGTACCGGCAGTGTGGGCGTTGTAACCATCAACATTCCGCGTATCGCTTACCTTGCTACCGACGAAGCCGACTTCTACAGCCGCCTTGACAAGATGATGGACATCTCGGCACGCTCGCTGAAGATCAAGCGTAACACCATCACCAAACTTATGGAAGCGGGGCTGTACCCCTACACCAAGCGTTATCTCGGTACCTTTGCAAATCACTTCAGCACAATCGGTCTTGTCGGCATGAACGAAGCCTGCCTCAATGCAAAATGGCTGCGTTGCGACATGACGGACAAACGCGCTCAGGAATTTACAAAGGACGTGCTCAACCACATGCGCAACCGCCTGTCCGACTACCAGGAAAAGTACGGCGACCTGTACAACCTTGAAGCAACCCCTGCCGAAAGTACTTCCTACCGTCTGGCTAAGTTTGACAAAAAGTTCTATCCCGACATGATTTTTGCCGGCAAACCGGGTGAAACGCCCTACTACACCAACAGTTCGCACCTGCCCGTAGGCTACACCTGCGACGTGTTTGACGCACTGGACATTCAGGACGAATTGCAAACGCTGTACACCAGCGGCACGGTTTTCCACGCATTCCTCGGCGAACGCCTGCCTACGTGGAAGTCGGCAATGAAGTTGGTACGTTCCATCGCGGAAAACTACCGCCTGCCGTACTACACGATGTCTCCTACATACTCTGTCTGCCCCGAACACGGCTACATCAGCGGCGAAGTGTACGAGTGCCCGAAGTGCCACAAGCGCACCGAAGTTTACAGCCGTATTACCGGTTACTACCGTCCCGTGCAAAACTGGAACGACGGTAAAACGCAGGAATGGAAGGACCGCAAAACCTACGACATCGACCACAGCACGCTTAAGCACACAGGACCCATCGAACCGACGCCGGAAGTTCAGCAACCCGACGAAAGCGGCAACTGCGTAGTTACGCCGATGTTGTTTGTTCAGCCCAAGTGCCCCAACTGCAAGATGGCGGAACTGATGCTGGAAAAACTCGGTTACGGGTACGAACAGGTCGACGCAACCGAAAACCCTGACCTTGCCAAGAAACTGGGCGTAAAGATGACCCCGACGCTGGTAGTAGAAGTAGGTGGCGAAGTGAAGTTGATTGAAAACGCAAGCAACATTCGCAAGTTTATCGACGAGCAAAAGTAAGAAATTGTTTTTATGGGAAAACCCTTTTTAGACAAAAAGGGTTTTCCCTTACCCTTTCCCAAAAACTTTGAGTAGGGCGCCGAGCACGGGTCGTGCACCCACTAATTTGAAACAAGTTGTGGCTTTCTACATTTAGTTATGTCATGCTGAGCGTAGTCGAAGCATCTCCCGGAAGGGTACCTTGTGAAATGGACGCCGAAGCGCGGTGGTATGCGTAGGGGGTCCTGCCGAGGAATTACCCTACGTGCGAGCGCGTGCTCGCTCGCTTCACTTCGGGCATTATAGCCTATGGTAGGCAGCCTACCCAGCCGCGCCCTCGTTCAGATGTCGCTGTAGGGTAACACCTCGCCACCCCGAATGAAGCAAGTTAACCGTTTGTAACTGGTTTGTGTACTTCAAGTAAACTAACTTCGGCGGACGTTGTTTGGAAATCAACTATAAAGTGCAAATTTCCGTCAGATTACGTCAATTCGACCAAACAAATATATTACGTCATTTCGACCAAGCAAAGCGAGTGGAGAAATCTCCGCGGAAGCGCCATTGTAAACGCCCTTTATACAATTATGTCATTGCGAGAAGCGACGGTTTTTGTCGCGCCGTGGCAATCCATCGAAAGGGTACATTATGAATGTCTTTCGTATAAACAGTGGTACAGCAATCAAAAGCCTTCGCCCTCAGGGAGAAGGTGGCGGCGAAGCCGACGGATGAGGGGGCAGATACAAATACTTTATTGCCTTTTCTCAAATTATGTCATTGCGAGAAGTGAGCGAAGAGTAGTCGAAATTTCACTTTGTCGCGCAAATCGTTTTGCTTTTCCTACCAAATAACTAACGGCGTTTTCTTCGTTTTAGTAGGTGCACGCTCCGTGCTCCCCCGGAAGGGAACCTTATAAATATCGGTCTTGTAAACAGTGCACTTAATCAAACTGCAGTCTTTGCTGTAAACGCCATCGTATTTATACCTTCCCATTGTTCTTGGAAAAGCAAGAAGCATAGTGAAGTAATACCCCCCCCGGAACAATACCCCAAACTTTTGGAAAAGGGGTCTGGGGAAAAACACTTTTCGCAGAAAAGGTTTTTCCCCAAAAAGAATCCCCAAGAAAAAATCCCCCAATAAAAATCATATACACAAAAGGTGCTATTATGAATTATGATGTTATCGTAATCGGTGGCGGACCTGCCGGTCTTACGTCTGCGCTGTACGCAGCGCGCGGCGGCAAAAAGGTGCTGATGCTGGAAGCCAACGCCTTTGGCGGACAAATCGCGACCGCCCCGAAAGTGGAAAATTACCCGTCCTACAAAGAAATAAGCGGAGCGGAGCTTGCGGAAAACATGTTCAATCAGGCTGTTTCGCACGGCGTTGAGTTTGATATGGGTGCGGCTACGGCATGCAAAAATGCCGAAGGCACGTTTACTGTATCGACGGAATACTCGTCCTATCAGTGCGGCGCGGTGGTGCTTGCAACGGGCGTATCGCACAAAAACCTCGGCATCGAGGCGGAAGCGCGCCTTGCAGGACACGGCGTTTGCTACTGCGCCGTTTGCGACGGTTCGTTTTATGCAGGTCGCGACGTATGCGTGGTGGGCGACGGCAACAGTGCCGCTCAGTACGCGCTGTATCTGGCAGAAATCTGCCCCAAGGTGCACCTGCTGACGTTGTTTGACCGCCTGTTTTGCGACAAGGAATTGACCGACCGCATTGTCGCCAACGACAAAATCGAGTGGATTCGCAACGTGTCGGTGTTCGACATTCTCGGCGACGAGGAAGTGTCCGGCGTGGCTTTTCGCGACAACGACGGTGCGGTGACATATCTCGATACGTCCGCGCTGTTTGTGGCGATAGGGCAAGTGCCCAACAACCAGCCGTTTGCCGACATTGTTACGTTGGACGGCAGGGGCTTCATTGTGGCTGACGAAAACTGCGTTACAAGTTGCCCGGGCGTGTTTGCCGCAGGCGATTGCCGTACCAAGACCGTGCGTCAGTGCACGACGGCTGTCGGCGACGGTGCAGTGGCAGGCTTCGGTGCAATAATGTATCTGGACAAGAAAAAGTAAGTTTATTTGTGGGGAAAGGGGACTTCTGGCAGAAGTCCCCTTTCCCCACACCCCATTCCCCAAGACTTTCGACAATGGCGCCGTTATTACAACGGCGTTTTTTATTTTACAAACGGGCGCCGAGCACGTGTCGTGCACCCACTACAAAAATGGGCGCCGAAGTGCGGTAGTTTGTGTAATGGGGCCCTGTCGAGGAATTGCCCATGAAAACTCGCCCTGATGGCTCAGCATTCCGTCGGAGCAATGTTGCCTATGGTAGGCAGCCTTCCCAGCCGCGCC
>UMHM01076337.1_pt1 | contig 52429 bp, 47 predicted proteins | sample 1965501 | NCBI WGS metagenome assembly UMHM01 (sample SAMEA4836095, study PRJEB28245) | human gut metagenome | biome: gut microbiome; material: fecal sample | place: Denmark | collected 2008
AAAAGGCGCAGACGGAATCCGCCTGCGCCTTCGCTATCATATTCACGGAAACTATTTTTTGTCCGCGAAGAAATCTTTTGTCTTATCAGCCTCAACGAGGAGTTCAGTGAAGACGTAAGCTCCGGTCTTTGGTGACTTGTCCATACGGATGCACTTCACCATGCTCTTTGCGCCAGCTTTGGCGGCGAATGTAGCGACTGCTTTCTTTGCCATAGTCTATATCTCCAATTTTACTTGATTTCACGATGAACAGTCACCTTGTGGAGGTAAGGATTGTACTTCTTACGCTCGATACGCTCAGGAGTGTTCTTCTTGTTCTTGGTTGTGATGTACCTTGAGATTCCCGGCACACCGCTTGCTTTCTGCTCAGTGCATTCGAGGATGACCTGCACCCTGTTTCCTTTTGCTTTCTTTGCCATAACTCAATAGATTTTAAACAAGGCCGACATATCCTTTTGCCTGTGCCTCTCTGAGAGCGGCGTCAAGGCCTTTCTTCTCGATGGTTCTCATTCCTTTGCAGGAAACCTTCAGTGTGATGTACCTCTGCTCAGCCTCTGACCAGAACTTCTTGGTCTTGAGGTTGAGGGCGAACTCGCGCTTGGTGCGAAGCTTTGAGTGAGCGACATTGTTGCCGATCATTCTCTTTCGTCCTGTGATTTGACAAACTTTTGCCATAATATTTTACTTTTTTATTGATTCAAAATAAATTGCGGGGCTACAAATTTCGCTCTAAATTTTCAGAATCGCAAATAAATCAGACAATTTTGAAGAATCTGCGCCACCGTATGTTGTTAGGGAACTTCCGACCGGCATCAGTTGAGAGCCAAACCATGGCTGGCCTTCCAACTATGTGATCTTCAGGGACGAAACCCCAGTACCTTGAGTCCAGGGAATTATGCCTGTTGTCCCCCATCATGAAATAGTAGTCCATCTCGAAAGTGTAGCTCGAAGCCTCCTTCCCGTCAATGAATATCTTACCGTCAGCTGTCGTCCTCAACTCATGCCCTTCGTAGGCAGAGATGATCCTCTCGTAAAGAGGAAGGTTCTCAAGTGTGAGAGCCACAGTCGCACCCTTCTCAGGGATCCAGAGCGGACCGTAATAGTCACGGGTCCATCCGGAGTTCTCGGTGAACGGGAACAGACTGAGGTAGGAATCGGGGTAATCCGGCGGATAAACGTCCAGATTGGGCTCGACACTCACAACTGAGGAAATCCTGCCGACCTCGTCAAGCATGGCTTGCGTAAGAGGCATGGCCGGATAGCCAGGCAGACTGCCATCGAAATATAGTTCCTCAAGATTGAGGCCCAGTTTCTCAAGAGTCCTTGAATTGATCCTTCCGCCCGAAGTCACTACAGTGTAGGACAACTGGATTCCAGGATATACCTCCTGTTTCTCCCCATTGGTATAAACCAGGCCATCGACCACCGAAAGCGTGTCCCCCGGAAGAGCCACACATCTCTTGACATAATGGTCTCTCTTATCGACAGGACGGACCTTTATCGGACCTCCGCTGGCAATGGTGTAAGCCTTACCCGCGTTTCTGACCCATGCGTGGTAATCCTCGGACGGGAAGCGGGACAGTACCGTGTCGCCGTCAGGGAAATTGAACACCACATAATCCCCTCTTCTGACGTTCCGGAAGCCTTTCAGACGGCGGTAGTCATTCTGGATTAAAGTCGAATATGACTCTTTTCCGAATATGACGTTGTGCGTGAAAGGAACCGAAAGCGGCGTCTGCGGAACCTTAGGGCCGAAAGCCACCTTGCTGACGAAAAGGTGATCCCCCGTGAAGAGGGAGCTTTCCATCGACGATGAAGGAATCTTGAAGGCCTGGAAGAAGAATATATTGATGAACGTCACGACGATGACAGCGAATATTATGGCGTCAAGCCAATCGAGCCAGACGTTTCGTTTCTCCCCTTCCTTGTACTCCTTCTTCCAGAACATCCATTTCACCTTGTGGGTGATGTGATGGTCAAAGATGACGGCAAGGCCGAAGAGCCACCAATAATTCCCGAGCCAGATCACCCACAGCACATAGAGAACGGACCAGAAGCCCATCCTTACCCATTTGTTGTGGTATGTTTCCCTCAAGCTCACTTTTCAGACACTATTTTACAGAATTGACGATTGCTTCGAACGCCTGTGGGTTGTTCATGGCGAGGTCAGCGAGAACCTTGCGGTTGAGACCGATGTTCTGCTTCGCGAGCTTGCCCATGAACTGAGAGTAAGAGATGCCGTACTGACGGGCAGCGGCGTTGATTCTCTGGATCCAGAGGGCACGGAAATTACGCTTCTTGGCCTTGCGGTCACGATAAGCGTAGGTGAGACCTTTCTCGTAGGTGTTCTTCGCTACAGTCCAGACATTCTTTCTGGAGAGGAAATTACCGCGGGTTCTCTTGAGAATCTTCTTGCGGCGAGCCCTTGAGGCTACTGAATTTACTGATCTTGGCATAAATTGATCTTTTTCCGGAGGCAGTGACCGCCCTTCGGCGATGCTTTTCTACTGCGTTCCAAGTTAAACATAAAAACTTACAGGACCAGAAGCTCTTTTACTCTCTTCACGTCATCCTTGTGGAGGATAGCGAAGTGATCAAGATTTCTCTTACGCTTCTTGGTCTTCTTGGTGAGGATGTGGCTGTGGTAAGCGTGCTTCCTCTTGATTTTTCCCGATCCGGTAAGCGTGAAGCGCTTTTTGGCACCGGAGTTGGTCTTAAGCTTTGCCATTGTTTTAATAAATTAAACGTTAATATTGTTCTCCGCACCCAGCGGATTACTTTTTCTTTACAGGGGCGATCATCATCGTCATCCTCTTTCCCTCAAGGGTCGGCATGTTCTCCGCGCGGCCATATTCCTCCAGCTCCACGGCGAAGCGCAGAAGCTGCTTCTCTCCCTGCTCGGCGAACATGATGGAACGTCCGCGGAAGAATATTGTCGCCTTGACCTTTGAGCCTTCCTCCAGAAACTCCTGAGCGTGCTTTAGCTTGAACTGGAAGTCGTGCTCGTCGGTGTTAGGCCCGAAACGGATCTCTTTGATGACAATCTTGGAGGCGTTCTGCTTCATCTCCTTGGCCTTCTTCCTCTGCTGGTAGAGGTACTTCTGGTAGTCAAGGATCTTGCAGACAGGCGGGTCAGCCTTGGCGCTGATCTCAACAAGATCGAGCTCAAGCTCGTCCGCCATCTTCAAGGCTTTGGAGGTCGGGTAGATTCCCGGCTCCGCGATGTTGTCACCGACCAGACGGACCTGTGAGGCGGTGATCTCCTCGTTGATGTTCAGCTCGTCATCCGCCTTCTGACGGACGAACGGACGCGGGCCGCGTCCCCCTGCGGGTCTCGGGCCTGTGCTTGGTCTGGATGCGGAGGCTGGTTTAGGGCCACCGTAGTGTGGTTTCGGCTTGTAAGGCATTCTGCTCTGTTTAAAACTCTCCTTTTAAATTATACATTAATCGCGGACACTCCATTACTCAAGTTCCTTGGCCACCTCGGCCTTGAACCATTTGACGAAATCGTCCAACTTCATCGTGCCGGCATCGGCGCCCTCTCTTCTTACAGAGACTGTGCCGTCCGCCACTTCCTTTTCTCCCACGATGACGAGTACAGGGACTCTGAGCAGGGAAATCTCACGGATTCTCTTTCCGAGAGTCTCGTTCCTGTCATCCAAAGAAGTGCGAATATCGGAATTATTCAGCAAACCGCAAACTTTTTTTGCATATTCAGCGTATTTCTCGCTGACAGGAAGCACTTTGATCTGATCCGGGCTGAGCCAGAGAGGGAGATGTCCGCTGGTGTGCTCAAGCAGCACGGCGGTGAATCTCTCGATGGATCCGAACGGAGCGCGATGGATCATGATCGGACGCTTCTTGCTGCCGTCAGCGTCGGTATATTCAAGCTGGAACCTCTCAGGCAGGTTGTAGTCCACCTGGATGGTGCCGAGCTGCCACTTTCTTCCGATGGCGTCCTTGACCATAAAGTCGAGCTTAGGGCCGTAGAAGGCGGCCTCGCCATATTCAACAACGGTCTTCAGGCCCTTTTCCTTAGCGGCTTCGATGATGGCGTTCTCTGCCTTCTCCCAGTTCTCGTCGCTTCCGATGTACTTGGCCTTGTTGTTTGGATCCCTGAGGGAAACCTGGGCCGTGTACTTGTCGAACTTGAAGATCCTGAACACATAGAGGATCAGGTCGATGACCTTCTCGAACTCACCCTTGAGCTGGTCAGGGGTCACGAACATGTGGGCGTCATCCTGGGTGAAGGAACGTACCCTGGTAAGTCCGTGGAGCTCTCCGCTCTGCTCGTAACGGTAAACGGTTCCGAACTCCGCCAGTCTCAAAGGAAGATCCTTGTAAGACCTTGGAGAAGAGCGGAATATCTCGCAGTGATGAGGGCAGTTCATCGGTTTGAGCATATATTCCTCACCCTCCTGAGGAGTGTGGATCGGCTGGAAGGAGTCCTTGCCGTACTTGGCGTAGTGACCTGAGGTCACGTAAAGGTCCTTGCTTCCGATGTGAGGGGTGACAACCGGCAGGTAGCCATATTCATTCTGCTTCTTGCGGAGGAATTTCTCAAGCTCGAATCTCATTACGGAGCCTCTCGGCAGCCAGAGCGGCAGTCCGAGACCCACACGTGAAGAGAAGGTGAAAAGCTCCATCTCCTTGCCGATCTTGCGGTGGTCGCGCTTCTTCGCCTCTTCGAGGAGGACGAGATATTCATCAAGCATCGACTTCTTAGGGAAGGTGATGCCGTAGATTCTGGTGAGTTGCTCGCGCTTCTCATCGCCGCGCCAGTAGGCACCTGCGATGGCGGTCAGTTTGACGGCCTTGATTACCTCGGTGTTGCGCAGGTGAGGTCCGCGGCAGAGGTCGGTGAAATGGCCGTTGGTGTAGTAGGTGATGGTGCCGTCGGCGAGTTCGCTGATGAGCTCGCACTTGTACTTGTCACCAGTCTCCTCGAAGTGCTTGAGAGCGTCGGCCTTGGACACGTCCTGACGGACGAAGTCCTGCTTCTCGCGGGCCAGCTCAAGCATTCTCTTCTCGACCTTGGCGAAATCAGCGTCGGTGATCTGACGGCCGCCCAGATCCACATCATAGTAGAATCCGTTCTCGATGGCAGGTCCGATTCCGAACTTAACGCCAGGGAATATGTCCTCAAGGGCCTCCGCCATCAAGTGTGATGAGGAGTGCCAGAAAACTCTCTTTCCTTCGTCGTCGTCCCACTTCAAAAGGACGATCGAGCTGTCCTCTTCGATAGGACGGTTGAGGTCGTAGGTGACTCCCTTGCCGACAGTCGTGTCGGTCGCAGGCTTCACGGCCACCGCCAAAACTTCCTCCGCAAGCCTCGGGCTGATGCTCTTGGCTATCTCATAACCTGTAACGCCTTTCTCGAAGGCCCTGACACTACCGTCAGGAAATGTAATGTTAATCATACAAAAAACTAAAATAAATTGGTCTGACCAGTATTTACAGACCAAGTACTTGAACTTGGCCAGCCATATTATTAGCCAAGGGGCAAAGATACGAAATATTTTGCTATTTTTGCATAAATATTAAAGAGACAGAACGATGAAGAAAGAGTTTTCGTCCAGTGTTTCCTGGAACAGCGCCGCTTTGGCCGGACTTGTGATGGGTGTGTTCACGATAGCGGTGGATTATCTGCCGTCACTGCCACTGCTGTTAGGTGGCACAGGTGTCTTCGTGGGCATATTGAACTTCATCTTAAAGGTTGTCAAGATCGTGGCGTGCGTGATCGCTTTCAAGTACCTTTTGGAACGATTCCACAACAACGTCAAGGTCGGTTACCCGGAACTCCAGCGCTATGGACAGAAAATAGCTTTGTTTTCTTCGATTCTGGTGTCAGGATTCACCATGCTGCAGCTTCTTGTAATAAACCCCGACATGATAGCGCAGATGGTGAAAAGCACTCAGGAAGCCTATCAAGGCATGATGGATTCAAACACGGCCACAGAGATGATGAATATGATTCCCGCGTTCACGTTTGTCTTCACATTGCTCTATTGCTACCTTTGGGGATGGATGCTCTCAACCGCATTCGCCAGAAGACTGTTCCCTGTCAACGCTTTCGGAGAGCGCACTCCGGATGACCAGAACACAGACAACGACCAATAATCATGGAATATTCAAAAGACCTTTCGATAATAGTTCCTCTCCTGAACGAGGAGGAGTCACTTCCGGAGCTTCTGGCGTGGATCAGAAGCGTGATGAACGCCAATGGCTATGAATATGAAGTCCTCTTCATCGACGACGGCAGCACCGACGGCTCGTGGGCGAAGATCCAGGAACTCGCAAAAGGCGACGAGCGGATCAAAGGAATATCCTTCCGCCGCAACTACGGCAAGTCCGCCGCCCTTTACGAAGGTTTCGCCAAGGCCGAGGGACGTGTGGTCGTCACGATGGACGCGGACCTGCAGGACTCCCCGGAAGAGATCCCGGAGATGTACCGGATGGTCACCGAGGAGGGTTATGATGTGGTCTCCGGCTGGAAACAGCACCGCCAGGACAACAAACTGACCAAGAACCTGCCTTCCAAGCTTTACAACGCCACTGCCCGCTGGATCACCGGCATCAAGCTCCACGATATGAACTGCGGGCTGAAGGCCTACAAGAACGAGGTGGTCAAGAACATAGAGGTGTACGGCGAGATGCACAGGTATATTCCTTACCTCGCGAAGAACGCCGGCTTCGGCAAAATCACCGAGAAGCCGGTCCACCATCAGAAAAGGAAGTACGGCAAGAGCAAGTTCGGCCTTGAGAGGTTCGTCAACGGATTCCTCGACCTTCTCTCATTGTGGTTCCTTAGCACATTCGGCAAGAAGCCGATGCATTTCTTCGGCTTCTCCGGCCTGCTGATGTTCCTGATAGGCTTCGTGATGACGATCTGGGTGATCGTCGCGAAACTTGTCCACCAGGCCCAGGGCGTCCATTTCAGAGCCGTCACCGACCAGCCTCTGTTCTACCTCGCCATCCTTGCCGTGATCATCGGTGTGATGCTCTTCCTCGCCGGTTTCATCTGCGAGATGGTCTCCCGCAATGCTCCGGAAAGGAACAAATACAACGTCAAAGACGAAATAGAGTAAAGAGAAAGAAGGTGGCCTCAAAGTCACCTTCTTTCTCTTTTATTCTAAGAAGTTGTTTTGAATTGTTTGTTTGAAGGTTTGAGAGTGAAAAACTTCAGGTTCGACCGCTTTTTCCAAGGAAGATAGCGGTGCTATCTGACTGAAGAAGCGGGAAGAAAATGAAGAATTTTTCACCTCAAAGAACATTTCAAACAATTCAAAACAACTTCTAATACTCCAGACGCATGTCATCTATCCACAAGATGGAATCCGGACTGCCTGTGAAATAGTCACCCAGCATGCTGGCCGCGCAGGAGACGATTATGTGTGTCGGGCGGCGTGATGTGGACACATATTCAAGAGGAATCTCCACCTTGGTCCATTCCATGTCATGATCGGTGACGAATCTTCCATAGGCGATGACATCCTGGCCGGCAGGATCGAAGAACGAGGACTTGTCCGTCGTGTTGACTTCAACAGGACAGCTCTCGGTTCCGCCATATTTACGGAAATCCCATGTGCCCAAAGCGACCCACACTATTCCGCGGTCATTGTCCCCGACCTTGACGACATCATCGTCAGGGTAACCGCCAAGAGTCTTCTGCTGGATCTTGCCGCTCTTGTACTTCAGCCAGACGGTCAGTTTCCGAGGGCGCAGGGTGAACGGACGTCCCATGCGGACCTTTCCGCCCGCAGTGCCGACATTCCCGCCATATTCACCGGAAAAGATGTTGCCGGCGGCGAACTTGATGACCACATACTGCGACTCCATCTTCAATGAATATTTTCCTTCAACCTTTTCGGTGTCATCCGGTTTGGTGATGGCGAATTTTGATCCGACGGTTGTCGATCCCTTGTTGCCGCTCCCCCACCATTCGGTCTGGAGCACAGGGACCGGAGACGCGGGATCATAGAACGAATAATATTTGTCAGACTCTGCGTTAGAGAACGTCTCGAAACCCGAATTAGGCAACTGGACAGCAGCCTCGGTTGTGAACCTCACGATCTCGGAAGTCTCATCGCCACTGTAGGCGACACACTCATATTCAGTCAAAGGTGCAAGGCCCTCGGCGGCAGCCGAAAAAGATCCGCCGTCAGAGGAGACTCCACCGACCTCATTCCATTCGGAATCACCGGCCTTTCTGATGCGGAAGCCGTTGTCACGACCTTCGATTCCGCTGGCACGGAGCCATGCGACACCTGTCCAAACATCCGGTTTAGAGATCGAGACAGCAGCCTCTACCTCCTCCACGAACAGTGTCCAAACCTCATTGACATCCCTATAGGAGACGTTAAGCTCGACAGGATCCTCAAAGTTTCTCAACGAGGAGATTGCCGGAGAATATGTTGTCTGTCCCTCAGGCCCCAGTTTTATGGAAGACACACTCATGCCGGTAAGATCGATTCCGGATGGCACCTGAGCCACTACACGCCTGTTCGTGGCATCAATCACCGCGCCACCGATCTGGCCGGAAAGGGAAAAGTAACGTTCTATCGGCTGTTCAGCCTTGATCGCCCAAGAGCGCTCGTTCTCGTAGGCGGAAAGTGTCACCGTAAGCGGTTTGGACAGATCTTTCGTGCCGACAATCGGATCGGAAGCGGCGACCGCCTCATCATTGAACGACACCTCGCGGATATTGACCTTGCTGATGTCCACGGTCTCCTCAAGCGTAAGCACCACCTCATGGATATCGGCGCTGATACTCACCGACTTGGCGCCGTCCGCGTCCAGACTTGTGATGGCGGCGTCTATCTCCGGGTAAGGGATGTCGTTCCGGATGCACGAGACAACCGGCAAAGAGACTATCGTAAATATTATCAAGAAAAATCTGTTCATAGCCTAAATATGGAAACTTAGTCCGAAAGAAATATCAAGCACGTCAAGCATGAAACGAACCTTGGAGAAATCCCTTGTGCCCACAATCTCTCCGTTCTTGTAGTAGTCGATGTGGTTGTAGGTAGCTCCGCCGATGCCGATCGCCACGTGTGTGCTTATGCTGTTGGTCACGAAGATCATCAGACCCGGATGGACAGCGATCTTTACCCTGTTCGCCGCGGCGTAACTGTCGAGGCTCTCCTCGTTGTAGGAGAATGAGGTGCGGGTGTAGGAATATCCCAGAGACACATCGGTGAACACTCCTATCCTGCCACGCTTGTCCAAAGAGGCGTAGGCTCTATGAAAGACCTCGGCCTGGACCGTACGAGAATCCGCCTGTATGTCATTCAAAGAGACCGCCAGATCATCGCTGAGCATCGAGAGATCAGCGTTGGAGACACCTCCTTTCGCAGATGAATATTTCGCCCTCACCCCGACTGACCTATTGTCCTTATAAGTGTAGTCGAGGAAAGGCGACAACGTCATCATAGTGCCGTTGGCATCCAAATGCTGAAGCAGCATAAGATATTCACTGTCAGTGCTGGACAAGTCCGCATAGAAGAACTGTACACCAGCGGAAAAGTCTCCCTTAGGCATGAACAACCTGTCCGGGCCACGTTTTTCAGAGACGGACAGACTATCCCTCTCCGCGGCCATAAGGTTAAGCGCGGAAAGAAAGACGGAAAGTATCAACGCTATCTTTTTCACCGGATCACAAATAATAGTAAAGGCTGAATCCGACAGCCAGCAGATTCACCTTGAAATTAATGAATGTAAAACTTCTGTTCCCCTCCGCCACTCGGTTGTGGCTTTGGTCCGTCCAATCAAAATGGAGTCCCATCATGTTCACACTCACGTCTATGGCGAGCTTATCGGTGACAAATGCCATGAATCCGGGACACACATTGATTCCCAAAGCGTTGGACGTCTCATACGTTGCGTTCACCTTGTCGCCGTGTCCGTCCAGCACCTTTCCCTGGCCGTATGAATATGACAGCTGCAACTCGTTGAACAATCCGAGCCGCTTCAACGATCCCACAGGAATATAATATCGTCCTATTCCCTGAATCTCAAACGCATGGCTGATCTTGTGGAAATCAGCCATCTCCATGTCGATGTCCTTGAGATTCAACTTCGCGGAATCCAGCTGGAACATATTCCTTCTGTACCCGACCCTGACTCCGACTCCCATATTGTCCTTGAACATGTAGCAGAACGCCGGGCTGACAGAAAGGGTGTAGCCTGTGGATTTTATGCCGTTGACCACCAACAGACGGGAGTTATCGTTGTTGTGAAGCATATAACTGGCTCCACCGCCCACCATCCATGTACCTTTTTTAATGAAGCAAGGCTGCGATGACAGGTCAATACCCCGATCCATCCTCTGTCCCTCGGCATTGAACGAGCCAAGGGCCATGAGGAGGACTGAAAGTATTATGAATGAATATCTTGTCATTATTCGTAGAGGAGTTCCATTCCGTCAAGCCAGAGTTTGCTGTTGTCATACCCGGTGAAGTAGTCTCCGTACATGCTGGCCGCGCAGCTGATGATGATGTGCGTTGGGTATGTCGTCAGGCTGCTGTACTCGAGAGGAATCGTCATCTGGATCCAGTCCTTGGCCGGATTGGAATCGTCTGAGGTGATGAGCCTCTCACCGAAAGCGATTGTGGATTTGTCCGTGGAGAAATCCACGAATGTGCTCACGTCAGTGGTGTTTATCATTACCGGACTGTCCGCGTCTCCGCCATAACGCTTGTAATCCCATGTGCCCAAAGCGATTCTTATGGATGCCTTGTCATAGTTACCCTTCTTTCCGTCAGAAGGGACATTGCCGGACTCACGGTTGATGACACCTCCGGAATATTTCACCCATAACCTCAACGCTGTAGGCCTTGCGGTGAACGGCCTTCCGAAGTAAACAGTTCCTCCAGTGGTTCCGATAAGGTCTCCAAAATGCCCGCTGAAAAGGTTTCCAGCGGCGAACTTAACGACAACCCAACGTGACTGGAGACACACGGACTGCGTCCCTTCCTTGTAGTCAGAAGCGTCAGGATAACAGATCACGGAACCAGAACCGACAAGGGTCGCGCCCTTGTTGCCATTACCCCACCATTGTTTTTGCAGAGTAGGATCCGATGAGGAAGGATCGTAGAAAGACTTGTACTTGCCGCTTTCATCATTGGATGTAGTCTCGAACCCTCCGTTAGGCACAGGCACCGCATTCTCGGTTGTCACATCCGACGGTGCGGCAAGAATCTCCTCCTCACCTGACTCAAGGGATGTGAGCACGAGACGATACTCGTAAACCGTGGAAGGAGCCAAACCTTTGATCTCCGCGCTGAATGTGCCTTCAGAATCCCTTACGGCTGTCACCGGAGTCCAGTCCTGAGTACCTTTCTCACGTACCTCAAAGCGAACCTTATCCTTGTCGTACTGAGCCTCATCGACATCGGCATGGGCCGTGAAGTGTCCGGCCCAGATCTCATATCTGGATGACTGGGCGATTCCCGTCGAGGTCCCCTCGAAGATGATGTCATCGTAAATGTTGTTCGTAGAATCATCCACCAGAAGGTCGAAGGCCAGAAGACCGTCTTTCTCCGTATATTTAAGGTTCAGCCTATACCTCTTGCCTTCCTCGACAGACTTGATCTCACCCGACTTTGTGAATGTGCTCCCATCCTTCTTCAACGTCCCGGAGAAATTCCAGTAAAGCGAAGGCTCGAAACCGGAAGGAATGAAAAAACCGTCCGAGCCGCTGTTGGAAGCGTCATAGACCAACCGTCCGTCAGTATCGGCAAGGCTGACCTCACAAGTGTAGCCACTTTGAAAAGCATCCGCGACAGTCTGGTCGAAAGCAACCTTGGAGATGACATTGGAAACCTTCGCTGTAACGGTCACGCTGCTGGATGTTCCGGCCTTGACAGTCACATCGGAAGATCCCTTGTAACTTTTCTGCTCCCAAGACGCCGCCGCAGGATTCTCCTTGACAGCCTCTCCGGCGATAACGTCAACGCGATAATCATCAGCCGGCAGATAGATGGCCTGTGGCATCTGTGAATATTCATATTCACGGACCTTGCCGGAGAAGTCACCCTTATAGATGCTTACCTTCGCGGAGGAAAGAAGTTCCTCCTGGCTCATGACGGCCCTGGACACAGGCTCACCCATTCTTACATCAAGACTGAACACTCCTTTGGCGGCCGGAGTCTCACCATAGTTGGCACAGGCTCCAAACGCGAGCGCCGAAAGAGACAATGTTATGATTGTGAGTTTATTTCTCATATTCATTCCTCCTAAAGTACCTCAAGACTGATCGGGATGCTCTTGCGGCAGCCCTTGTTGTCAATAACATTCATCGTGAATGTGTGCGTGCCCTTGAACGCCAGAAGCGGAGCCTGCGCGTCGGAAAGGTCAAATTCAATCTCCGTCTTGCCCGACAATTCCGTGCCGTGAGGGAACGGAACGATGTCGAAAACACCCATCGCCGCCTCAGAAGGATTGATCAGATCAAGTGTGGTTCCACCGACCGAGTTCACGGAATTGATGAAGTCAGCGTTGGTGGAAGCGATGTCAACTGTGAACTTACGCACACCGTTAGGAATCTTGGCTGTCATCGTGAGCGGGAATGCCCCGGTCTCCGGCACAGTGACAGTCTTTGTTATGTCGTAAATGCTTGTACTGATAAGTTCGATTCCTCCGTCCCCGATCGGAGCGTTAGGATCGTTGCCGTCACCAGGCTCTTCAGCGGTCACGTCACCATTCAATTCGGCATCCTCGACCAAGCCATCGATCTCAACAGTGAAAGAAGCGTTGCCGGAGGCATCGACTTTCTTTATGATGGTGACCACGTGCCAGTCCTGAGCTTTCACATTGGTGATGGTCGCGCGCATCCTTTGGGTCTTGCCGTCAATGGAGCCTTTGAATACCAAAGCGATAGTGGCATCATTGCCATTCACCGCGAAATAACCCATGCGGCGGTCGTATGTCGGATTGCCGTTTGAATATTCCAGTTTATACTCCAAAGGATAACCTGCCGCCAACTCCACGGTAGCGGCCCCGTCACCAGTGACCGACTTCAGGAAATCCTCGTTGTATCCAACGCTGACAACAGCCTGAAGAAGCTTGCAGGTGATTGAACCGAGCGTCGTGGTCACTCCAGCCTTGATCGCGAAGTCCTTTGTGGCGCCATAGACCGGAGCGTTGAACTTGGCGTTTGGAACATCAGCGCTGGTCGAGCGGGCTTCCAGGCGATAGTCACCCTCCGGAAGAGAGACATCGCCACCGCCGCGCACCTCCTGATAGGTCTTCTGCCAGACAAGTTTGCCGGCATTGTCATAAAGGAACAGCGTGTAGTCATCACCGGCGGCCTCAGCCTTGGTCGTGACCTTGTGAACCTCGTCAGAAACCTCTATGGAAAGGCCGTCAAACGAAAGCGTGCCGGTCCTGTCACCCTTGCCGTAATTGAAATTGTCCTTCTTGCAGGACACCGCCAAAACCATGACGGCGGCCAGAAATATGTAAAAAATCTTTTTCATCTTGTCAGTCGTTAAGTTCAACTTCCGTCAGTTCAACATCTTCAATCGTATCATCAAAGGAGATGGAAATAGAGTTTCCTCCCACATTGGACACATCGAACTTGATAGTGTAGCAGGTTTTCGGAGAAAGGGATCTGTACTCCTTGGAAAATTCCTGGGTCTTGCCACTCTGACTTGTCAACGTACCTGACACAGAGATCATGTAGGCATCGACAAACGCGGCTCTTGTCTCCCCCTTAGGAAAATCTATCACGGTTCCGCCACCTGTCTTCACCGAGAAGGAATAATCCGTATAATACGCATCGAAGGTCTCTGTGCACTCGACCTTCACGATAGCATTCGTCAGAGAGACCGGGATAGTCACCGAAGCGGTGCCGCCGCCGACAATCGAGAACGATGTCTCTCCTGAGAAGCAAGGCTTTCCAAAGCCCTCGTCAGCGACTGAGCCATAATTCGCCTTCACCGAATAGTTTCCTGTCTTCAGGGCCGTGGAAGCGTCATAGCCTTCAAGTGTTCCGGCATAGATCTCGTCACCGTTGCTGTTTGTAAGGGCGATCGTGAACTTCCCGGCATCCGGAAGTGTTGTGTAGTCGGACACGTTGCTCCTCGACACCACGGCCACCTGACCGTCAGGGTTCAAGGAAAACGAGACATGTCCCTCCTGACTTGTCTGTTGCTCGGAGCAGGACACCGACATAAGGGCCAGTGTCAATATTCCAAGAGCGATTCTGTCAATTTTCATATCATTAATTATTTTGCGATCTTAACTTTTATGTTGTCTATGTAGAGCCAGCAGGTGTTGTTGTTAAGCCCCGCCTTATTCTCCGGTGTGGTTCTCCAGCTCAACCGCAGCGGCGCGCTTACGTTGTCCAGCGTGACACTATATTGCTTGTTGACATTCAGGTATGACCCGCCTGTCTCGTCAGACGTGTAACTTGCCGGATAGACACCGGTGTCGTCACCGCTCTTCAGACTCTCTTCCGTAGTGATGTAACCGATATGCATAGTCTGAGAGACATCAACAGGTCCTATACCTCCATTTTGCCTGTCCATAGAATAGTCAAACGCGACTTCAAGGCTGACAGCATGATTCTTTTTGAGGCATGACAGGAACGGAGAGTCCGCCCTCGCCGGATAGTTCGCCGAAGTTTCCCGGCGACATGCTATCCTGATTGATTTTCCAGCCATGGCCCCCACTCTGGCGGCACTCCATCCATTCAGGAATGTCTCCGGTTTTCTCGACCCCGGATTGGATGTTTCGTGTTTATCGTATGAACTAATGTCCCCGACCCCGCTGAAATCCTCGAAGAACAGATAAGGACAATTCAGAGAGCAAGCCGCGCTTGAGACCGAAGTCAAGTCCCCGAGAGCAAGACTTTCCGTCACCAACGCGCTTTCCGACTCGTAACTTACAGTCAACGGCTGGGAGGACAACGCCCTGAACTCCGCCTCATCCTTAGTCTCGACGATAAATGTGTCACCAGTCTTTATCAGTCCGTTATGAGTTCCGTCAAGCCCCAGCACGTTGGACGCGCTCCCAGGCCAGTTCACCCCGGCCGGCAGAGCGATCCTTATGTTATACGGATCCTCGCCAAGATTGTTGGACGCCAGTGTGAACCTCAGCTTATAAAGCCGCTTGACCTCGGCCGGTCTCAGCGGCACCGGGGTCAGATGCCCAGCGGCGAAAGTCCTGCCTTCCAAAGACATAGGGCTCAACGAGGCCCATTTGTTCTCCGAATATATCGACACCGTCATCAAATCTCCCGCCGAATAAGCGGTCTGGGAAGGGAATATACCGGCGACAGCCGATTCCATCCCGTCAGCCGACGCGTCGATAGGTTTCGTTAATTCCAATGTCATCCCGTTCACGCCATCGCCAAGACTGGCGGTGGAAGCATCCGTGACGTCCACCGAAACATTGCCGGCCACCGCCCGCGGCATCGTGAACTCGATTCTCTTCACCGGCTCCCCCAGCAAGTTATTCCCTTCAGGAATATAGAACCTCAGGAAATGCAGCAGATGTCTCATTCTGACATTCAGCACATCATCGGACACGATAGGTGCCGCCTCCTTAACCGGCTCCAAGGCCGGTCCGGAGATCGGTTCCGCCACTATTATGTCCACTCCATCCGAGGCCGTGCCATCCTGAACAGACGGAACAGTGAATGTGGCGGTCATGCCACCCATCGATTCCGGAAGAGGGTAAGTCATGTAGTATGAATATGTTCCTTCAGCCATCGGGGACTGAAGGGTGGCCGTGAAATAGGCCTCGGACTTGTCAGAGGCAACCGCCATCAAACGGAACGCCTGATTATCCAAAGCGTATGATCCGTCCGGGGATTTTGCCCAGACAGCAATCTTGTCGCCATCATTCCACACAAAGCGTTTGGTCTCCACATTGTATTCCGTTCTCGTCCTCGGGGTGTTCCCGACAGCGAAAACGACATTCACCGAGGATGGAATCACCTCAGATTCAGTGGATTCAAAGTCACCGCAACCACATAGCGCGACTCCAGCGGAGACAAGAATGATTCTTAATATAGTCTTCAAATACACTACGTTTCAATTTCCGCGAACAGGCACATGCCATCGCACTTATATTCACAAATGTAATGTTTTTAAGTCATATACAAAAATTCATCAGATAATGTCACGCATCATCTGACTGATTCTCTGATCATCCGCTCTATCTCTGACAAGTCAGCGCGAGCGAGTATTGTTCCGTCAGGAGCGAGCAGCAGGTACGTAGGCACAAAGGTCACGCCATAGAGTTCCGCGGCCGATTCCTCCGTACCAAGGATATTCTTCCAAGTCAAGCTTTTTTCCCTGACCGTCTCCTTCGACTGACCTGCCTCCTCCCAGAGGGGGACACCAATGACATCAAACCTATTTCCTCCAAACTCCTCGTACAATTCCATGATATGCGGGAACGCACGGCGGCAAGGACCGCAACTGGTCGACCAGAAATCCAACAGAATATATTTTCCTTTGCCGGCATAATCTGAAAGCCGAACCGTGTTTCCAGCCATGTCAATTCCCTCAAAGTCTTGGAACCTCATTCCTACAGAAGTATTATAGACCGCCTCTATGTCCCTTTTCAGTTTGGCTGTTCTTGGCTCCGCCAGCATATTCGGGGCCAATGTCCCCGCAAGCTCAAACCGCGTCTTAGGATCCGTGTTACCGAAATTCGTCAAGAAGAACAATGCCATGTAACCCACAGCGTTGTCACGATTGGCATGGATAACCCTTTTATATTCATTGATCATCAATGTGCTGTCCTTATAGTTTCTCCGGCGGAACGACATCAGAGAGTCCAGCGCCACGGTCAATGAATTAACCTTGTCGCTGCTGACCGTACAACGTCCGTCAGGCCGCCTGCTGATGGTCAAGGTGCCGCCTTCAGGCACGATGGTCACCTTGACATGGCGCCCCATGCCTACATCGTATGACTTGGTAACGTCAGTCGGTAGTTCCACACGGAAACGTCCGTTCTCAACCGGAACACTCACACTCTCACCGCTCCGGTAAAAGAAGTCCACTTCCTTAGGCGCACCTTCCGGTCCTAACTCTCCCTTGACCACCGTCTTGTCCTGTGCGGTCATTACAGCGCAGGAAAACGCGAATACAGTCAAAATCACTACTGTTCCTCTCATAATTATCCAATGAATATGTCCGTTCACGCTCCTGCAAAAACCATACGATTAGAAGTACAGCATTGATAGCCATGGTATGCCAAGCACGCCCAAAGCCTTATACTATTCTGTCGCCAGGCGTTCTGTCTTAAGATTGCCACGGGCCTCAGGCGCATTCTTGAAGACTTGTGCGACCACCTCGCAAGCGTCGATCTCCGCACAGTCTGCGCATGTGTCGTAACCTTTTTCACTCACGCACTTGCGGACCGGACAAAGATCGCTGCAATAGAGATACTTCACGCCCTCCGTCCGGCATCCCATACAGTTGATATGCTCGGGCTTGATAGGGGCGTCATTCGCCTCGGCCCATTGCTTGGCAGTCTTTTTCCTAAGCGCGTCATCATTGTCCACCGTGGCCTTGCGTGCATCGCAATTCTCACAGTCCAATCCGCAGCATGCAATCAAATCCTTCATATTTCTTAATATTTTGTTTATGCAAAATTATATGGAATATCTCGGATTCCCGCAACGCATCCATAGACAAAGCATTTAACCAAACAACTGTTTTTCAGCACATTGTGATTCCACGAGGTGGACAAATGAACATCCAGAAGGAGATATGGCCACATCAACGACATCTCTTTCCTTGCCCTCAAAGGCTGTCACTCAGCGACCGGGCAGGAAGATAAATGAAAAAAAGCTGACCTTTTGAGTCAGCCTCTTCATGTTATTTCTGGCGGAGAGGGAGGGATTCGAACCCCCGGAGCCTCGCAGCTCAACAGTTTTCAAGACTGCCGTAATCGACCACTCTACCACCTCTCCAGACTTATTCCCTCGATTGAGGGAGTGCAAAGGTATATATATTTTTTTTGTTCTGCAAAATATGCTGGAACAATTTTGCAAAAAACTCAATTATGATATTGTTCCGGGCATATTCAGTCATCGGAGACATACCGCTCGGCACTTGACAGACTCAATGTGCCGCGGGAGTCAGCGACCGGCAGAATCATTTTTTCTCATCCGGTTTTTCCTCCGCACGGGTGAAGAAACGGTTCTGGAAAAGGATCAGATAGAAAGCGCCAACCGTGACGCAGCTGTCAGCGAAATTGAAGACAGGAGCGAAGAACAGAAGGCGGTCTCCACCCACGAACGGAACCCACGACGGCCAGAAAGTGTCTATGATCGGGAAGTAGAACATGTCCACGACACGACCGAACATCAACGGAGCGTAATCGAAGATCACACCGTAGAAAAGGCTGTCGATGATGTTGCCGAAAGCGCCGGCGGTAATCAATGTGAGACCGACCAAGACTCCGGTCGGAACCACTGGTCTGCCATCCGGCAGAAGCGCAAGCCGACCATCCCCACCCACAGACTTGCGGACAAGAGACGCTATCCACCAACAGAGCACACCCGACAAGGCGATCCTGAAGAATGACAGCATGAACTTGCCGACGGCGCCGCCGAACTTCATTCCGAAAGCCATTCCCTCGTTCTCGATGAAGAAAATCTGGAACCAGTTTCCGATGACGCTGAAATGCTCACCTATCTGCATGTTCGTCTTGACCAGGATCTTGATGACCTGGTCAATGACGACAAGTATGACTCCCAGAATCAGGAGTTTCTTACCCTTGGAAACCTTCACTAGTTCTGTCCTTTTTTAGCAAGCATCTCCTTGGCCTCTACAGTAAGCGTGGCATGAGGCACCAAACGCAGCCTCTCCTTCGGAATAAGCTTTCCTGTCTCACGGCATATTCCATAAGTCTTGTTCTCGATGCGCACAAGTGCGGCCTCAAGGTTCTGGATGAACTTGTACTGCCTCTGCGCGAGCTGGCTGGCCTCCTCCTTGGAAAGCTGGTAGGCGCCATCGTCCTCGACCGTCTTGAACGACGGTGTGGTGTCCTCGATGTCGTTGCTGCCGTTGTGCATAATCACCCTTCGCAGGGTGTTATACTCTTTCCGGGCCTTGTCAAGCATATCATTGATGATAGTGCGGAACTCTTCAAGTTCCTCATCACTGTAACGCACCTTCGTCGTTTCGGCGGAAACCGCGTTGTCTTTGATTAACTCTGACATAGTGTAAATTGTATTTAGGTCTAAAAACTATCGCGACAGCACCATCTTGACTGAACCCTCGTCCCACTCGACATCAGCCGCTCCTTCCGGAGCATCCTTGCCAAGTGTGACAGAAAGTGCGAGTGTCTGGGCGGCGACGTAATCCTTGTAGCCTTCAAGAGCGGCAGCGATGTCGTCATAGACGGCACCATCGGCGAATATAGCCACGCCGATCTTGTCCGTCACCTCGAATCCGCTATCCTTCCTGAGGTTCTGGATCCTGTTGATAAGCTCGCGGGCCACACCTTCCTTTTTCAAATCTTCAGAGATCTGAATATCAAGGGCGATGGTCAGCTGACCTTCAGTGGCGACAAGCCAGCCAGGCATATCCTCGGACGAGATCTCATAGTCTCCCGGCTTGAGCTCAACGACTCCCGAAGGAAGTTCCACTGAATATGCCAACCCGGCTGCCTCGGCGTTCTGAATGGCCGAGATGGTAGCCTGATCGAATCCGCCGAAAGCTCCGGCGATCTCTTTCATCTGCTTGCCGTAAACCTTTCCGAGGGTCTTGAAGTTCGGCTTGATCTTCTTGGTGATGATGCCGGTGGTGTCGGAAATAAACTCGGCCTCCTTCACATTCACCTCATTGAGGATGATGGACTTGACCTGTTCAAGCTGCTCCCTGACCTTTGCTGAGATCACAGGGATGATTAGCTTCTGAAGCGGCTGACGAACCTTGATGGAAACCTTGCGGCGAAGCGCAAGCACCATTGAGGTGGCCTTCTGGGCCAGATTCATTCGTTCCTCCAGATCCGTGTCGATGACAGCCTCATCGCAAGCCGGCATATTCACATAATGAACCGACTCAGAGCCGTCCGGAACGAGATCCAGATAGAGACGGTCCATATAGAACGGAGCTATCGGGGCTCCGAGCACAGCGACATCCACAAGCACCTCGTAAAGGGTCTGGTAGGCGGCGAGTTTGTCCTCGTCCATCTTGCCTCCCCAGAAACGCTTCCTGTTCAGACGCACGTACCAGTTGCTCAGGTCATCACACACGAAGTCCTGGATCAGACGCCCTGCTGTGGTGATGTCATAATCCTCATAAGCCGCCACCACCTTCTTCTTCAATGTGTTGAGCAGCGAGATGATCCAACGGTCGATCTCCGGCCTCTTTGAATGTTCCACCTTGGCGGCCTTCGGATCGAAGCCGTCCACATTGGCATAGAGGGCGAAGAATGAATATGTGTTGTAAAGCGTTCCGAAGAATTTCCTGCGGACCTCGTCCACACCGGCCTCGTCAAACTTCAGGTTGTCCCAAGGCTGGGCGTTGGTCAGCATATACCACCTGAGGGCATCGGCACCGTACTTGTCCAGTTCCTCGAACGGATCCACGGCGTTGCCGAGGCGCTTGCTCATCTTGTTGCCGTTCTTGTCCAGAACCAAACCGTTGGAGATCACGGTCTTGTAGGCAGGAGTCCCGCTGATCATGGTGTGGATGGCATGAAGCGTGTAAAACCAGCCTCTGGTCTGGTCAACGCCCTCGGCGATGAAGTCTGCCGTGCAGCCAAACTTCGGAGAATCCAGTCCACGGAGACCTTCCTGAGCGTAAGGCATCGCGCCGGAGTCGAACCAAACATCGATAAGGTCTGTCTCACGGGTCATCTTCTTTCCGGAAGGACTGACAAGGAATATGTTATCGACATAAGGCCTGTGGAGATCAATCCTGTCGTAGTTTTCCTTGCTCATGTCCTCAGGATCAAAACCATTGTCCTTAAACGGATTGCTTGTCATGAATCCGGCTTCCACAGCCTTGTCGATCTCGGTGTAGAGCTGTGCGATCGTGCCGATGCAGATCTCCTCCTTTCCGTCCTCGGTGCGCCAGATCGGAAGCGGTGTGCCCCAGAAACGGCTGCGGCTGAGGTTCCAGTCCTGGATATTCTCAAGCCACTGGCCGAAACGTCCCGTACCGGTGGACTCCGGCTTCCAGGTGATCGTCTTGTTCAGAGCGACCATCTCGTCCTTGACAGCCGTGGTCTTGATGAACCAGGCGTCGAGAGGATAATAGAGGACAGGTTTGTCGGTTCTCCAGCTGTGAGGATAGCTGTGGGTCTGCTTCTGGATCCTGAACGCCCTACCGTCCATCTTCATCATCATGCAAAGGTCGATGTCGAGGGTCGGAGCGTCAGCCGGAAGAGAGTCATCAAAAGCATTCTTCACATAGCGGCCGGAATATTCCTTATAAGAAGGGTCCACGTGTGTGCGGACATATTCAGGATCAAGGTCTTCGATCGGGTAGAAGCGTCCGTCGTGGTCCACCTGGGCCTGCCGTTTGCCGTCCTTGTCAAGAACCATCATTCCCGGCACACCGTAGTTGGCGGCGACTTTCTTGTCATCCGCACCGAAGGTAGGAGCGATGTGAACGACTCCGGTACCGTCCTCGGTCGTGACATAGTCTCCGGAGATCATCCTGAACGGCTCCCCTTCCTCGATCGGCTGGAACCAAGGAATCAGCTGCTTGTAGCGGATTCCGACAAGGTCAATGCCCTTGAACGAACCGCCAAGCACCTTGTAAGGAACGAGCTTGTCGCCTGGCTTGTAGTTCTCAAGCGGAATGTCGGCGGCCTTAGGATTGAACCACGCGCCCACCAAGTCCTTGGCCAGCACGTAGATGGCCTCCTTTCCCGTGTATGGGTTGAAAGAGAGGACACGGACATATTCATACTTCGGCCCCACGCAGAGCGCCGTGTTTGAAGGAAGGGTCCACGGGGTTGTCGTCCATGCGAGGAAATATACCGGGAAGGCCTCCGTCCCGAAGAGCGGCTGCGACTTTCCGTCCTTGATGACCTCGAACTGCACCGTGGCGGTCGTGTCCGTAACGTCCTTGTAGCAGCCCGGCTGGTTCAGCTCGTGTGAACTCAAACCAGTGCCGTCTGACGGTGAATATGGCTGGATGGAGTACCCTTTGTAGAGCAGCCCCTTGTCGTAAATCTTCTTCAAAAGGTACCACAAGGTCTCGATGTAGCGGTTGTCATAGGTGATGTACGGATCGTTCATATCGACCCAGTAGCCGACACGCTCGGTCATATTCACCCATTCCGCCGTGTACTTCATCACCTCGCTGCGGCAGGTCTTGTTGTATTCCTCAACGGAAATCTTCGTTCCGATGTCGTCCTTGTGTATTCCAAGCTTCTTCTCCACGCCGATCTCCACAGGGAGTCCGTGGGTGTCCCATCCGGCGCGGCGGTTCACCTTGTACCCGGACTGGGTCTTGAAGCGGCAGATGGCATCCTTGATGGAGCGCGCCATTACGTGGTGGATTCCCGGCTTGCCGTTGGCGGAAGGCGGGCCCTCGAAGAATATGAACTCAGGTGCCCCTTCCCTGACCTCAAGGGATTTCTCGAACGCGTGATTCTTTTTCCATCTGTCGAGAACCTCATTCCCGACAGAAACCAGATCAAGGCCTTTGTACTCTTTGAATGTCATAATTTTCTTTCTATTTTTGCATCGGAAAAACCATCGGTTCGCTTCCTATGCAATTAAGTCTGCAAAGATAGTGATTTCCGCGTTTTTTATCAAATAGGTGATTAATGAATATAATAGACATCATAATTCTTCTGTGCTGTGTTCCAGCCATATTCCGTGGCCTGTCCAAGGGATTCATCGCCCAGATGGCCGCTCTGGTGGCTCTGGTGCTGGGGGCATGGATGTCATTCCATTTCTCCAATGTGGTGGTCGAATGGCTCAAGCCGGTGATGGATGTCTCCCCTGCCGTGCTTCAGGCGATCGCCTTCACACTCATTCTCCTGGGCGTTTTTTTCGCCCTCACCTTAGCCGGAAAAATGCTGGAGGGCATAGTGAAGATCGTGATGCTCGGGTGGCTGAACAAACTTCTCGGAGTGGTTTTCGCCCTGTTGAAAGTGGTTCTTGCCATAGGGCTTTTCATCCTCCTTTTCGACTCCGTCACCACGGCGCTGGAGATCGACTGTTCGAAGACGATCAGCGAGTCGCTTTTCTACACACCGATCAAGGATTTCGCCGATGTCTTTTTTCCTTATATGAAAGAATTGATATTCAATAAATAATGAGCAGAATCATTCTAATAGAGACTTCCACTTCCCTTTGCTCCACCGCCCTTGTGGAGGACGGGAAGGTCGTCTGTGAAAGGATCAGCGACGAGCCAAGGGCGCACGCCTCAAAGACAGCGCTGTTCGTCAGCGAGATGCTTTCCGAAAAAGGTCTGAAAGTGTCCGACTGTGACGCTGTGGCCGTAAGCAAGGGACCGGGTTCCTACACCGGGCTGCGCGTCGGGGTCTCAACAGCCAAAGGCCTCTGCTTCGGGGCCGGCATCCCGATGATCTCCGTCGGCACTCTCGACACACTCGTCTGGCAGGCTTTGGACGGGAATATGCTCCCGGAGGGCTGCCGCTACATCATCCCGATGATCGACGCCCGCAGGATGGAGGTTTACACGGGAATATTCACGCCTGACGGGAAACAAATCTCTCCGACCGTGGCTCAGATAATCGACGCGGATTCATTCAAGGATCAGCTCGCCGAAGGCCCGGTGCTGTTCATCGGTGATGGTGCCGACAAATGCAAGGACACCCTGACCAGCCCGAACGCCCGCTTCATCCAATGCTGCCCGAAAGCCGCCTCGATGATGCATCCGGCCATTGATGCATTGGAGGCCAAGAGGTTCGAGGATGTGGCCTATTTCGAGCCGTTCTACCTCAAGGAGTTCATCACGACGGTGAGCAAGAAGAAAATAATTTAATTCAGGAATATATTATGAAAATTGGTGTTGCCAGCGACCACGCTGGATTCGAGTACAAGGGAAAGATCTCGGCCCTGCTCAGGAAGAAGGGCTACGAGGTCATCGATTATGGAACACATTCAGCGGAGAGCTGCGACTACTCCGACTTCGCTCATCCGCTCGGCACCGCCATAGACAATGGCGAGGTAGATCTCGGAGTGGCTTTCTGCGGTTCAGGCAATGGCATGGCGATCACTCTGAACAAGCATCAGAAAGTACGCGCCGCCCTTTGCTGGGGCACTGAGATCGCGCGACTTGCGAAGGCTCACAACAAGGCTAACGTGATTGTGATGCCGGCCCGGTTCATCTCTTACCAGATGGTCACGTCAATCGTCAACAAGTGGTTGGAGACCGAGTTCGAGGGAGGCAGACACGAGCGCCGCATCGAGAAGATTCCTATTTGCCAATAAGGAATGCCGCAGGACAAACCATTGGAAATAAAAGCGTTGATAGCGGACAAACAGTTCCTTTCGGGCAACTCCAGACTCTCTGAGAGCATTGAGGATTACCCGGAAGGAATCATCATTCCCATCGACAAGCCCTACAGATGGACTTCCGCCGATGTCATCCGCAAGGTCAAATGGACGGCGTGCAGACACTTCCACAAGAAGAACCTGAAGGTCGGCCACGCCGGCACCCTCGACCCGCTTGCGACCGGAGTGCTTCTCGTCTGCATCGGCAAGGCCACCAAACTGGCCGAGACCCTTCAAAAGGAGGGCAAGGAATATCTCGCCGGAGTCTCGTTCGGTGCCACCACACCTTCCTACGACCTGGAGAAGGCCATTGATCAGGAATATCCCGTTGAAGGTGTCACGGAAGAATCTGTCAGAGAAGTTCTGCCTCGGTTTCTTGGCGAGCAGGAGCAGATCGCTCCCCTCTTCTCAGCCAAGTCCGTTGACGGGGTCAGAGCCTACGAGCTGGCAAGGAAGCAGTACCGCGAGGCTCACAAGGAGAAGACGGATGTGATGACGGATTTCGACCACACTGTGGCAGAGACTCTTAACAAACAGATCATCAACATCTCCGGAATGGAATTAATCTCCTTCTTCCCGAACGGGAAAGAAAGCGGGCCGGAATTATCGGATGAAGGGCTGAGACCAAATCCACGGATAAACGTTGTGGACACATCCGCCCTGCACCTTCCGTTGGCGATGATCCGGATCAAATGCAGCAAAGGAACCTACATCAGGGCACTGGCCAGAGACCTCGGAGAGGCGCTCGGTTCAGGAGCGCACCTCAACTCATTGGAGCGGACAAAATCAGGCGGGTTCACAGTCGGGAACTGCCTATCAGTCAATGAGGTAATTAGCGTTCTTTGAGACCTCTACCACACCTTTCACCTTCCTGAAATACTTTGTGGCCTCCTCAAGGGTCTTCCCTTCAGGAATGCGGATTGTCAGCGCGTTGATGATGCCGTAGTCATAGACGACATCGGCACCGTACTTAACTGCCGCCTTTTTGAGCGGTCCCTTTCCGACACCCTCGTCATAATAAATGATCAGAGTGTTCGGGGAATATGCCAGACCGGTCTGACGAGGCCGCAGAGGAGGACGCTCCCCTATCGCCGGGATGTCCGGAGAATCAAACGAATCAACCTTGGACAATTGCTTCTCGGTCCTGCTGATGGTACTACAGCCAGTGACCACCGTGATCGCGGCGGCCATGACAAACGATGAATCTTTGAACAGTCTAGTCATTCCACAAAAATCTATCGGCTATCCCTTACAAGATTGAAGCCAGAAGACGCCCATTCCGACATTGAATCTCCGTCGGCATAGACAAGATAGCCCTCCAATCCATCTGAAGACTCAATGAATATCTTAGCCTCGTCCAAACCGATCACCATACAATATGTGGCATAGGCATCGGCCAGGGTCGCGTCCGGGGCCACAATCGTGGCGCTAAGCAGAGTATGGTTCACGGGATACCCTGTTCTCGGATCTATGGTGTGTGAATATTTCCGTCCATCCTTCACATAGAACTTACGGTAATTACCGGAGGTGACCACACCGCGGCCGCTTCCGTCTCCCCGCCATATTCCCACAAGACCTTTGCCGCCAAGCTCCATATTCCCGTCCTCAGGTCTGTCAACTCCGATTGTCCAAGGCTTGCCGGAAGGGTTCAGGCCCTCGCTGTAGATCTCTCCGATGTTCACAAGCATATCCCTGACCCCTAGCGAGTGAAGATATTCTGCGATCTTGTCACAGGTGTAGCCTTGCGCGATGGCGTTGAAATTCAATTTCGGGCATATTCCTGGAATCAACGGGGACATATTCCCGTCAAATTTATCCATCCCGCAGACAGCCTTGAGACTGTCCACGACTGCGGCAGACGGCAGCGAATCGTTCGTGAAGCCGAATCCCCAGGCATCATAGAGCGGCCCGGAAGCCATATCCAGCGCTCCGCCGGTCTCATCATAGAGCCTTTTCGAGATGGTGAATATCTCCCTGAACATCTCATTGGGAACCACCGGCACGCCGGCGTTGAAGCGGCTCAACTGCGATCCTTTGTTGTAACCGGACAAGGTGGTGTCAACCAGCGTCAGGATGGAATCCACCGACTTTCTTATCTCGCTTATGCCGGTCTTGACGCCGCTGTGGTTGAATTTCACTGAATATGTCCCTCCTTGGGCATAGCCCGTCAATTCCTGATAATCCGCCTTACGGCCACAGGAAACCACGGCCATAAGCACAACGAAGCACAGAGCCAAGCTTCTGAATATTCCTATAATCACTTTCATTTCTGCAATTATAGGCATTTCGATTCAATTTTGGGACATCATTGGACTAGTTTTTGCTCAATGCATACCGTTTTTGCGTTTTTTATGCGATATTTGTATTTTCAATCGAGAAAGATGAAGATCAGGAACATTATTTTAATAGGATTGTCCGCGGCGATGCTCGCCCTGCCTTCCTGCAAAAAGGATAAAGACAGCACATCCACGAAAGACTACGTCAGCGGAACGCTGACCTTCTCCTCATCCGTGCCGACCTATGTCCGTAAGGGCGATGCCTTCAGCCTGACCCCAAGCGGAATCACTCATCCAGGCACAGGATTGGCCGAGGATGTAGGTTACTATTGGACTGTATCGTGGGATTCAGCGAAGGACACGACCAAGACAGAAACCGACAAGACTGGCGACGGAACTTTCAAGTTCACCGTTCCGTCCAAGGTCGGTACATTCACGGTTTACTGCGTGGCGTTCGCGGACGGTTACTATACAAAGACGAAGACGACCTCGTTCAGCGTGGTTGACGCTGCGCTTGACTCGACTGTGGCCGGGGCATATTCCAGCAAGGATCCGATATTCGTTGACCCAAGGGACGAGGGTACCTACTACACAACCACTTTCAACGGTAAGACGTGGATGAAGAACAACCTCTATTATTCCGGTTCAGGCGTTCCTTACGAAAACAGTGAGGCCATGGATGCGATATTCGGTCGCTTCTATTCTTGGAACGAAGCGGTAGCTGCATGTCCGGAAGGATGGCATCTGCCTTCTGACGCAGAGTTTGTGGAAATGGCTGAGGCACTTGCCACAAAGGGGACAAAATTCTCAGAGAAAGAGACTTTCAGCGGAGTGGCCGGTGGAATGATGGTTGACGCGAAATTCCTTGGTACGAGGATGTGGGAATATTGGCCACAGGTAAAAATCACCAACAAGGCAGGATTCTCGGCCTTGCCTGTCGGCTATGCCGTTGACTCGGGGAGTTCCGCCAAATTCACAGGAATTGACAACTACGCCGCATTCTGGGTGTCCGATCCGGATTCCGACTTTGGACACTACAGGTACATATTCGTAAAACAGAATGACGTCCAGTTCGGCTCCGGCGACAAGGAATCATTCCGCGCCTCCGTCAGATGCGTAAAGGATTAGTGATGAATCGGATCGCTCAGCGCAGATCCGTGACGACATAGGAAGAGTCAAGAGTCTTTTCGTTGAAACGGAAAGACTCTTTTGATTTTCCCGCCCCTTCGAACTTGAGATTCGTTATCGTGAATTCTGACACCGAGCCATCATTAAGAGTGACTTCGGCTCCAATGAGAATTGTTGTACCGCTCTTGAAAAAGAGTTTCAGTCCGGCGATGTCCATTGAACCTTTCCCTTTATTGGCCGGAGTGAGGACAGACGCGTCCACGACCTTTCCTCCGAACTTTGAACTTCCGAAAGATTCCTCCCTGAAAGCGTTGTCTATCGAGGCTATCATCAAGGCCGGATTTGTGGCATAGCTATCATACGAATCGTCAACAGACTCAACCAAAGCTTCTTCAGAGATTCTGTCTATCGTCCAACGGGTCTTCCCGTCACACCAGATCTCAAGCCCGTTTCCGTCCACTATGAATGAGGTTCCCTGAACCTTCACACTTCCGTTCCCGGTCATCTTGGCTTTCTTGGTCGGCATCGTGAACGAATAGTCAAACGAAACCAGCGAGGAGGAGACCTTGCTGACAAAAGTGTCCAACGTCTTGCTCTTGGCGAACGAAACTTCCGGCAGCACAAGAAGCGCGGCCATGAGTGTGATGAGTATTCTTGTGATTGTCTTCATGATTTTTCCTGCGTATGCACAAGTCATGCCTTTCGGTGGATTACTGATTCTTGTAGGCGGCTATGATCTGATCCAGCTCATCAAGACTCGAGACAAGAACCTGACGTGGCTTGGAGCCCTCCTGAGGGCCTACAATCCCGGCGGCCTCCAACTGATCCATGACACGGCCGGCCTTGGCGTATCCCATCCCGAGACGTCTCTGAAGGTCGGAAGTGGAGCCTCTCTGGCTCATAACAACCAACTTGGCGGCCTCCTCAAAACGTTCGTCAAGTTTTGTCATGTCAACCATGCCACCAGATCCTTCTTCCGTGTCGTCATCGACAGGAGGCAGGTAAAACGGAGTGTTGAAGCTCTTATTGTGGCCTTCCTGCGAACCGATGTATTCATTGAGCCTGTTGATCTCCTCGCTGTCAATGTAGGCGCACTGGACGCGTTCCATCTCGACTCCGGCATAATAGAGCATATCTCCCTTTCCAATCAGTTTCTCGGCTCCCGGAGAGTCAAGGATGGTAGAAGAGTCTGTTCTGGACACAACCCTGAAAGCGATTCTGGTCGGGAAGTTCGTCTTGATGAGTCCCGTGATTACATCCACGGACGGCCTCTGTGTGGCAAGCACGACGTGCAGACCGGCGGCACGCCCCTTCTGGGCAAGCCTGATGATGGACGTGGTGATGCTGCGGGCCACAACCTTTGCGTCACCGCTGCCACCGACCGACATCGTAAGGTCGGCATATTCATCGATGATTGTGACGATGTACGGCAGAAAACGGTGTCCCTCGTCCGGACGGAGCTTCCGGTTGCGGTACTTCTCGTTGTAAGTCTTTATGTTAGGCACGGAGGCCTTGCTCAAAAGCTCATACCTCTGATCCATCTCGATGCACAGCGAGCGGAGTATCTTGTCGGCCTTGTCGGCCTTCTTCACTATGGCGTTGTCCCTCTCCTCCCGCTCGTCATTGCAAGGAAGGACAGCCAGATAATGCTTCAGAAGATGGGCGTAGGCCGAGAACTCGACCATCTTAGGGTCGATGAACACCAGTTTCAGTTCGGACGGATGCTTCGCGTACAGCAACGATGTCACTATGACGTTGAGTCCCACAGACTTACCCTGTTTGGTCGCTCCAGCCACCAAAAGGTGCGGGGCATCAGCCAGATCGAAGACCTTGACCTTCTGCTGGATGGTGTAGCCGATGGCGACCGGAAGCTCAGCCTTGCTGGAACGGAACGCCTCGTCGTTGAGCACGGCGCGCATCGGGACGATCGAAGGGTGGTCGTTGGCGACCTCAATGCCGACAGAGTCCGTCAGAGTCACGACACGGACTCCCCTCGCATGGAGATGCATGCCGAGGTCCTCCTGAATCCTCTTGAATTCAGCGATCTTGACACCCGGCGCAGGATAGACTTTATAGAGCGTGACGGTCGGGCCGACAATGGCTTTCACATCGTTGATCTGAATCTTGTAATTCTCAAGTGCGTTGCGGATCCTGTTGTTGTTTCTGACAAGTTCCTCGTCGGAGACTTCATTCCTATTTGATGAATATGAGTCCAGCAATTCCAGCGAAGGAAACTGGTAATCAGGCAGTTCGTCACGGACATTGATTCTCGGGAGTTCCTTCTTGATTTCAGTGGACAATTTGCTGCCTATGACCACTTCCATGGATTTTTCAGCAGGATCAGCCACCGGTTGTGGTGTTTCCCTTTCCGCTCCCTGAGCTTGTCGAAGAGTCGAATCCTGAGCACGCAAAGCCGAGGCCTCCGCCACGCCAGTTGTGCCTGTTACCGATGAACCCGTCCTAACCGCCGGCTCGGTGGCTTCGACGGTTGGTGAGCCCTGTCGAACCACAGGCTCAGCCACCGGTTTCTTTCCCAGAGACATCAGCCAATCCGAGAACTTTCTGGAAGCCAGAACAAGCCAGACAATCACCAGAAAAGCCAGCATGAAACCTGTAAGAATATTCCCGAAAACCACCGAGGCCCACTTCACGACAGACTCTCCGCACTCTCCTCCGAGTCCTCCGCCGAAAGCGTTGCCAAGTCCCGACAAATCTGAGACAAATGCCAGAATGAAAGACGATAGCATCGCCCCCGTGACAGTCAGAAGTGTTGTCTTGACCATCGAATAACGCCACCTATGCAGCAGCAAACGGACGGAAACGGCGAAAAGGATCACCACAAAAGCCAGGCTGCCAAGTCCGAACCATCTACGGACAAGCAGGTCGGCCCACCGGTATCCCATCTTTCCGGCCATGTTGCTCACCTCGACCGAAATGTCACCGACTGCGGAAGACAATGAACTCTGATCCGCTTTCCAGGTGAAGAAATAGGAAACGGTCGCCAGCAATGTGAACACTGCCAGCAACGCGACAAGGATTCCGGTCATCTTCGTCAGCCGTACCTTGTCCCCATCATCCATATTCCTCCAGAACCCGAGCATTATTTTCTGTTCTTACGATTGCCTTTCTTGTTGTTCCTGCGGTTCTGTCCCATGCCCAGATTCAGCCCCGGACGCGAGAAATTGGAATCAAATGAAATCTTTGTAAGTTCCAGATCGGCGGGAACCTGGATCCTATAGCCGGAAAGTTTCTCAATGTCAGCGAATATGGTCTCATCGGCCACGCTGTCTTTGTTCCAGATCAAGTACTGCTGCCTCATGTAGATGGCCAGCGAGCGCAGCATGGAGCGTTTGACCTCTCCTTCCGGCTCTCCGGCGATCAAGTCAATGATGCTCTCGATATTACGCCCATAATGGCTGGCCCGCACAGGAGTCTTGTCAATCGGGATATTCATCGGAGGCACGTCCATCGCCTCAGGATGTGGAGCCGGATACGGGGAATCGATGTCCAGATCATATCCCGCGATCATGTAAAGGTGATCCCAGAGCTTCTGTTCGTAGTTCTCCTGCGTGTGGACCTGAGGGTTCAGGGTCTCCATCACCCTGACTACCACACGGGCCTGCTCGCTTCGTTTCGCCCTGTCCGGAATTGCCTTGACCTGCTCGACCATATTCAAGACGATGCGGCCATATTCAGGCATCTGAAGTTTCTCCCTCTCCGTGTTGTAGTAGAGTTTTATAGAGTTGTCGTTCGCTTCCATAATAATTTTCATTTTGTGTCAAAAGGCAAATATACGAAAATTATTCCACCTCATCGGTAAGTACATACCAGATTATAGGAGTAATCTCCGAATATCCCATCCGGCGGTAGATGTCAGCGTAACGGGCGACCTGCCGGTGGTACCGACGGTTTTTCTCGCCGAACTTATAGTCGATGACCGTCACCTCCCCGTCCTTGATCAGCACCCTGTCCGGGCGGTGGACCTGACCGTCAGTGTCAATCAGCTGTGTCTCGTTCAGGACTTCCGTGTCCTCCGATGGGAACCACTCCGGATGCGCGGAGGTTCTTTGTGTAAGAATATCCAGATACTCTTCTTCCTGTCCGGCATCAATCTCACCGGCATCGAAGGCATGCCGGACGGCATCGGGCAAATCAGACAATGTGACAACCTCTGAAAGGATACCGTGTAGCACAGTGCCATTGAGCCTGGCCTCGTTTCTGGCTTCATCGCAGAAAAAGTCTATGGAGTCGGCGCTGTACTTGAGCCTTCCGCGCTCGCGGACGTCAGTGTCATCGTCTTCGGCAGACGGGTTAAGAGGGTATGACGGGTAACCGGGCATCAGTTCGGAGATGGTGTCCGCCTTCCGCTCCAGAGTGGAGTAGTCGTAAATGTCGCCTTTCGAGAAGACGATCTTGCTTTCGGACTCTTCTTTGACATAGCCCAATGGCTCCCCGTAACCGTACAGATAGGCATATAGAATCTGTGAGAAATCCGTGAAGTCGCATGGCGGGACCACTTCTGTCGCTGAGCCTGTCGAAGCGACCGGCACGATGGCTCCAGTGATCTTCTCCGGCGGATTGGATGCGATGACAGTCAATCCCTTGACCGGCCTCGTCAAAGCCACATAGAACGTGTTGATGTTGTCCACAAGCTGGAACTGCATCTCTTTCTGACTCCCTTCCCGGAACAGCGAATCCTCGTTCGACGGCTTCCTCAACGACACGTTATAGACCCCGTCGGTGATTCCCTCAAGCTCGGTTCCCTCCACCGAAGGCCGTGTCCAATGCTTCTCGCTGCGGAAAAGCCCGATCTCCTCGGCGAACGGAAATATCACATGCTGGAACTCAAGCCCTTTCGACTTGTGGATCGTCATGACCCTGACAGATTCCGGATCCGAAGGCGAACTGATCTTAGGATCTGCCTCCTGCCAGGCTTTCAGGAATCCATCTATGGCGTTCCCGTTTACTGACACATAATCCTGCACGAAGTCCATCAAAGCCTGAACATACTGGGTCTCAGACTCAAACAATTCTGGATCCCTGGCCTTGAGAATGCGCAGAAGCTGCTCGCAGAGGTCGGCCAAAGACAGGCACGACAACTCGGCGACATTGATGTCCAGTTCCCCCGCAAGGAAAGAACCGATGGTGTCGTCCTCATTCCCTACCGAAGACAGAAGCGACACGACCTGACGGGCCACAGCGGAGGATTTCAAATGCAGCGAATCATCGGAAATCACACTGATCCCGTTGTCCATCAGGAACATGGCCACTTCAGAGCCATGCCTGTTGCTCCTGACCAGAACAGTGATCTCGCCGTATCTCGCCCCGGCCTCATGCACTTTGTTCACAGCATCGAGAATCTCCTGCATCTCATCCTCCTTGTCGCAGAAAACGACCTCGACACTTCCGCCAGCGACATCCTTCGACTTCACAAGCTGCCCCGCGTCCGAATATATGTCATGGACCTTGAAGTCCGATTCCTCACCCGACATCCCATCGAGAACCGAGGAAGCATATTCAAAGAATCCATTGTTGAATTCGACTATATTCCTGAGGCTTCGGTAGTTGCTGTCAAGTGTTTCCACACCGCACTGAGTAAATTCTCCCTGAACCTCGCGCGCCATCATCCGCCAGTCGGAACCGCGCCAGCGGTAGATGCTCTGCTTCACATCGCCGACAAGCAGATTCTCCTTCCCCTGCGCGACACTATTCTCGATGAGCGGTCTGAAATTGTCCCACTGAATCCGGGAGGTGTCCTGGAACTCATCCAAGAGGAAATGCTCGAAACGCACTCCCAGCTTCTCGTAGATGAACGGAGCGTCCGTGCCGTCGATTATATTCCTCAGAATCACATTGGAATCGTCCAGACTCAGCACATTCTTCTCCTTCATCAGAGCACGGAACTCCCGATCAAGGTCTCCGGCGATACCCAATTCATTCAGAATCAAAGAGATTTTGGAGGCCGTTGAATATACCTTATACTTTTCCGTAAATATCCCGCAGTACCTCTGAAGCAGCGGCATCAACCGTCCCTCCAACGGCTCATACCTCTTAAAATCCGCCTTTCTGAACCACTTGCTGAAATCCTCGCTGTTCTTGAATATGGTCGCAGACGGGTAAGCCGGCACTTCCTTAGGGTCCGACGCGGCGCAGACATAGACAGAATTGAAGCACTTCCTTGAAAAATCCTCGTTTGCCAGGCCCTCTTCTCCGGCCGCGCTGACAAACGCCTTGGCGGCTTCCTTCACCTCCTTGACGAACGAAGCCATCACACCTGCAAGCGCCTTCTTCATCCTCGCCAGATTCTCCTTTGAATATTCCTTCTCCTCGTCAATGCCATATTCCTCGACAGCAGCCCTGTGCTCATCCGATTTCAGGGTCATCGCGACTGTCTTCAGGTTGTTCTCCAGATTGTAGCGCTTGCCTTTCTCCAGATCATCCATCACGCTCTGTGTCAGCCATTCGAGAAGATCTTTGTTGTCATCCGAAAGGGAGTCCAGAACCCTGTCAACGCTCTCGGAGACAAGCGACTCCCGGTCCAGTTCCACCTGATAGGTGGCGAACTGCCCGATTTCCCGGGAGAAGGCCTTGAGGGTCTGCTGGAAAAAGCGGTCGATCGTGCTGACGGCAAACGCGCCGTAGTCGTGCAGGATGTCGCACAATACAGTCTGAGCCCTTTGACGGAGTCCGTCCTCCGACTCAAACGCCAGGACAAGTTCCTCATAATAAGGCGAATCCTTAGGAGACACCGCAAGCAGATGCAATTCTTTCAGAATCCTGCTTTTCATCTCGTCGGTCGCCTTGTTGGTGAATGTCACCGCTAGAATATGTCTGTAGGAATATCTTTCCTCGTCCGTCAGCAACAGTCTTATGTATGTCTTGGCCAGATTGAAGGTCTTACCCGAACCGGCCGAAGCTTTCATTATCCGTATCATCTTCTTATCCTCCTTATTCTCATCTTCATCATTACAATGCTTACCTCCCGCAAATCATTCTGAAATCACAAATCGCGCATGTGTCCTCATCATCCGTTCGCCTGAACGGCACATCAACCGAAGCGATCTCTGAAAGGAGGCCGTGGAGCTTTTCCTCGGTGAGCCTCATGAACGTCTCACTGACAGGGACTTCCTTGACCGGCTCCGTGAACAGGTTAGCCGGGGGGTAGATGACATTGACCATACTCTGCCTGTTATAATTCTTGGACTCCCTGCAGAAAACATCATAGAGGTAAAGCTGGAAAGCGATCTTAGGACGTCCCGCGTTACCTGGTCCGAACAGAGCCTCCACAATCCCTTCGGCGTTGTCATCGGTGATGTTGACATCCTTGTCCTCAACCTTTCCGGTCTTGTAGTCAATAATCCTGATCTCTCCCGGGCGCAGGCTGTCCATCCTGTCAACATAGCCCACGAAATGGAAACCGTCTATGTCATGAAGGAATTCCTTTTCCAGTCCCAGAATCTCAAACCCGTCATATCCGGATGTTTTAAGAAGTTCCCGATCCCTGTCAAGTGTTTTTATGACATATTCCACAATCACATCCTGCACAACCAGATCGCGCCCCGTAACTTCCAGGGAATGAAGCTGTTCAAGAATCAACCCCCTCACTATCTCCTTTATCGCGGAACGTTTGCGCAGAAGTCCGGCAAGATATTCGTCAGTCACTTTTTTTCCTCCTGCAATTTCCGGTGAATAGAGCCTCTGCATCGTGCCGTGATAGACATCGCCCAGCATTCCGGCGTCCAGATCCTCGGAGACCTCGTTCTGCCTGCGGAGTCTCTTGACCGTGGCATAATAGAATTTCGCCGGACAGTCAAGGTAATTCTTCAGCGCCGAGGCCGAAAGTCTGGCATGCCTTACGGCCTCTACATCGGCCTCAGTCTTAACTATCTCCTTAGGAGAGAAATCTCCGGCGGCGTTCGCCTTGACAAAACCGCGTTTTATCGGCACTCCGAAATGATACTCAAGCTGTTTGATGTAACGGCTTTCCTCCCCGTTCTTCATGCCTTCGGTCCTGGAATCATAAACCAACGTCACCTTCTCCGCCCTTTGGATGAGACGGTAGAAATAGTACGCCCAGACAGCGTCCTGAAACTCGTAAGTCGGCAGACCGAAGCCCTTGCGGAGCTCCGGCGGGATGAATGACGAGCTGACGTTCCGCCTCGGAAACATGCCCTCGTTGCAGGACAGGATCATAACTTGCTTGAAGTCCAATGCTCTGGTCTCCAACGGCCCCATGATCTGGAGACCTTTCAGAGGCTCCCCGTTGAACGGAATGGACACCGGGCCGAGAAGCTGGTCGAGAAGCCGCACATAAGTCATCGGAAGGACCTCAAGACCGGCCGTCTGCAATTGGCTGATAGCATTGTATGTGGCCTTCGCGAACTCGAGCTCGATTGCCATGGAAGAATCCGCGGCCAGCTTTGGAGCAAGTCCTTTGATCAAGGTCTTCTGGTAGTCAGCGAAAGCCGAAATCTGTTCCTTGGATGCAGCTTTCGGATCAGTCACCGCCGGCCTGAACAACAGATCAAAGACCGGAACCCCGGAAAGATCCTCCTGGGGGATGTAGTACTTCATGCCATCCTTGATCGCCTTGATTCTGTTCCTCACAGCCGCGTCCCCTTGAGTCACCTTTCTGAATATGCTTGAAGAGAACAATGACCAGACCTGATTGTGGTAATAGAACCATTTCCCGTCTTTCTTCCTCAGATGCATCTGCATGGCCGAAACCAAAGTCATGAAATCAAAGAACGCGCTGTTCCTCATCGGATAGCCCATAGTGACGTTTATGTCCTTGATCTCCTCCGGGATGGAGTTCAACACAGGAATCAGCAAGGCCTCGTCCGGAAGCACGACCGCGCATCTCTCATCCTTGACAACAGACGGAATCAGTTTTGTCTGGCCTACCGAGGACGGGACGCTTATCACCTCAATCTCAGGGATTTTCAGTCCTTCCAAATCCATCTCGAAAGCCTGCGGGAAATCCTGGACATTCCTGGACATGAAGAAGGAGGACTTGTTAAGCGAATTTCTCACCATCTCTCCTGAATAGTCCCAGCAGAACTCCGCGATTCCGGCGTCCCGCATCCGCCTCATCACCTTTTTCTCGCACTCGTTCAAGGCGTTGAGACCCACGAAGACATATTCATCCACATCTCCGAACGCGGCTTTCAGCACATCCACCGCCGACTCCGAGTCAAGCCGCGCCGCCAGGCTTCGGTAAACCATTCCCTCGTACGCCAGCCCTTTGCCGGAAAGCCTCTTCCGGAAATCATTGTAAAGTGGCAGAAGAATATTCCAGATCTGCAGGAAGCGCTCCTTCACATTCGGATTGTCCGAGTTCAGGTTCACCGTCAGCCGCCCATCGCTGCTGAAATGGCTGATGAAGCTCTCGATCGCCTTCCGCTGGTTCTCAGTGAGGTATGAATATGAATCCTGAATCTCCTTGAACTCAGCTATGTTGGCGAACAGCTTCGCCGGATCGACCAGATATTTGTCAACATCATCGAAATCCCCCAAGATCACGTCTCCCCAGAAGATGAACTCGTCCAGAGTCTCATGCTTAGGGTTAAGATCCTTGTAGCATTCGTACAGATCCAACAGCAGGTTCACCCTGTCCGCCGGCTTGTCCCCCGATATTCTAAAAAAGAAATCATTGATCGTCAGCATCTTCGGAGCCACAATCGGGGTCCCGACCTCCTTCACGGCCTCGCCGAGGTACTTAGTGAAGAATACCTGGCTGCGCCTGTTCGGGAATATGAAGCAGGTCTTTGAGATCCCGCCCGGCGCCATATAGTGATCCGCCACTTGTTTAAGGAATGGTGTCATATCGGTTATAGTTTATATTCTTCTGTAAACAATTCAATCGTCTTCAATACGCTCCATGCTCCTGATGGCTAATTAATCCGTCAAAAGCCAACGCGGTTTTCTTTCTAACGAATATAACAAATATATTTTACCCTGCAAAGATAAACCTCGTTTGTGCCAAAACTCTTCACAAGCGGGATTTTTTCAAAGTTTTTTCAAATATTTTCTAATTTTGAATAATTCTATTTTGCAAATTCAAATATTGGCATTAACTTTGTGACATCAAACGATGCTTTATCGTTTTATTTCATTTTGTTTGACTTTAAAAGATTTTGTTATGAAAAAGAAATTCAGATGTTTGGTTTGCGGTTATGTTTACGAAGGCGAGAACCCTCCTGCAGAGTGCCCGCAGTGCCACGCTCCTGCGAGCAAGTTCGTTGAGATCAAGGATGAGGGCGGCAAGCCTCAGTGGGCCTGCGAGCACCACATCGGTGACGGCCGTGTAGAGGACAAGGAAGTTGTCCAGGGTCTCAAGGATCATTTCAACGGTGAGTGCACGGAGGTCGGAATGTATCTCGCTATGAGCCGTCAGGCCGAGCGTGAGGGCTATCCGGAGATCGCCGAGGCGTTCAAAAGGTACGCTTTCGAGGAAGCTGAGCACGCCGCCAAGTTCGCCGAGCTTCTCGGAGACGTAGTCTGGGACACCAAGACCAACCTTGAGAAGCGTTATCAGGCCGAGGCCGGTGCCTGCGAAGGCAAGCTCGCCATCGCCACAAGAGCCAAGCAGCTCGGTTACGACGCCATCCACGACACCGTTCACGAGATGGCCAAGGACGAGGCTCGCCACGGAGCCGGTTTCTACGGTCTCCTCACCCGCTACTTCGGCAAGTAGCTTTCCGAAGCGGTGGAGGACAATCCACTGACAATAAGCACTATAAGTGATTGCCTTTAGCCGAAACTGGCTAAAGGCAATCGCTTATTTGCCCATAGATCAACTGATTACAAATCACAATATAATAATTGCCACACCGGTTCAGTGGACATTAAACCTTAGTAAAATGTAAAAAATAACCTGCATCACTTTAAATTTGCAATATATTGATGTTCGGGTGATTCTATGTGTTCAATTTTATCGATTGATGCAACTTGTTATTTCAACATCACTTAGTTTAAACATCACCGATGCCGGACGGATGGCATCGATGTTCTGAATCTCTGTGGATCCGGTCAGGGTTCGTTTGACATAAGTATTATCATTCAGCAAATTGCGGCCTTCAAGAATGAGCTCAAACTTTTTCAGCCTCAGACTCAATGTCGCGTCTATAAAGAACATGGAGTTATTTCCAAAAAGCTCGCTCTTATATTGAAATAATGTTCTCCAATAACCGAGACACCAAAACCGCTTTGGGGAGAATCTTGCGATAATCTTCTGATTGAGGGTGGTCATTTGAGGTAGTTTCTGATCCGAATCACTTAAGCTGCCACCTATTATAGAAGCCGTCATATTGTAAGAGAAATTAATGGCTCGTGAGATTCTTGAAGATACTTTTAATCCCAAAGGAATCTCGTCAGTCGTTGTTTTGAAAATCCGGCCGTTACGGTAACTGTCTGACAATATTCTGTGGTACCCAAACGGAAGCCCTATTGTCGTGCTGGTGGCTGAGAAACGCTTCTCCACGCGACCCTCCACTCTATAACCATAGCTGAGGTTGTCTGAATTTCTATAATCCGTTCTACTGACAATCCCATCATAAATGATCCCGTAAATGACATCAGACTTGTTTTTCCATAAGGTGAACTCCAAAGAGCCGAATAAGGAAGACAACGCATTGGCATAGCGTAACTGCGTGTCAAAAGATGTATAACGGCTGTCCACAATTCTTGCCGTTTGTCCGGAAATGGTTCAGTAGCTCGTCATAATCAATCCATTGCCAAACCATGGTGAACTTGGAGATAATATTCTCTGTCTTGTGAATGAAGAAATTAACGTGAACGATGGAGAAAAGCGGTAGTTCACTCTGAGGAACGGATTTACAGACGCAGCTGTCTTCTTTTGGAAAGTGTCTGAAATATGGTCATTCATACCAAGATGTACATTCTCAAGCAAACCTCCGTCAGACACCTCAAGGTTTCTTGCACCATAGGTTAAACTGGCGTTGAAATACGGACGGAAATAATTGTAGGACACGTCATTTGCCAAGGAATCAGGGATATGTTCCATCATGTTGAAATCCAACGAACTGACTTGTCCGCGGGTCTGATAGTCAACTCCGGCAAGACCGGTTACCCGGATGTCCCGGGTCAAGAACCTGGAGACGGACAAATGATTTTTCGTGTCTAATGATACGGTATTGAACTGCTGGACAGCCCTTTCTCCGTGCATGAACACCAATTCGAACATCGGAGGATAAACCTCATAAGCAAGGTCTTCCCCTGACATCTGTGTCTCAGACTGAAAAGAAAAATGCCATCCGTTTTTCATTGCCCTGACAACATTCAGGATATTCTTAAGACGATAATCAGGTTTAACCCTGAGGTTATGACCCATCGTGTCAGACACGACTCCAGCCCCTTTTTCACGCCCGACTCCAAGAATCACCCTCTCCCTAAAATAGGCCTTTTCCCCATTGTGAGTGTAATTGGCGTTAATCTCAATTCTTTCTTTCCTGTCACGAGCCCAGTTCCTTTCCCTCAATGACCACACGGAAGAGCCGGGAAGATATTCAATTATTTCTGTGGAGTGGAAATATTTTGATAATCATTATAGTAGGTCACATTCGCGTTGAGAGTGTTCTCCCTTACGCTGTCTATCTTGACCAGATTGTTGACGGACAAAGCGAATGTACGGTCGTCCATATAACGCTCTTTATCAAGTTCAGGAACAGGCAGGGATAATGGATATCATCGCTGAAGATCCTTGAGAATGCTCGTACTGGTCAGACAGCTCGGGAGAGTAACCAAGACCAAACTGAATCGCGGCGATGACACTCCCCTTTCCGGAATCCTTCAACCTAAGATTGACGGCCTCTGAAACTGGTTTCCGCTCCGAGACAAGCGTATCCAAGAACCTCTCGTTTCTCAGCAGGATTGTATTTCCATTGAAAGGCAGGTATTTCATCAATATATTAATATTCATTAGCCCCGATGCCCATTCTGACAGTGCAGCGCCCCTTTTCCGGATAGTCCTGATAATAATCCTCATACAAAGCGAGCCGACCACCTTTCATCCATCCGAAGGCATCGACCCCTAACGACAGTTTGTCTTTTCGGGCGTTGAACATCATTGAGTCGCATTTGTCCGCGGAAGCACTGTAATATCTTGAAAATAACTCTCCTATCTCCAGATTCATCAGGTCATAATCCGGAGTATATTTCTTGGCACTTTCCTCCGCCGACATATTCACAGTGAATCTATACTGAACGAGCAGATGGTACTTCCCGATCTCCTTCTTGCTCGCCACATCCCTGCAATCGAACGGATAAGACGACCGCTGCGCTTGATGGTAAGGATACGGCTGCGCTTGAACCATCGGAAATGACGTACATGAAAGCAGTACTATAGCCAAGTATGTAACAATAATAGTCTTCATCATACGAATAGATCAAAATAGTCCAATATAATTTTTCATATCAGTTTATACCACACTTAATGTACCGATACTTGAATATAAATGTTTTTTCAATCATATCATAGGAATATAGCAGAATTTCATCTTACACGTGCAGTTAACCGACCAAAGTTATCTATCAATATATTTGTCAATCTCATTTAATATTTCCGACGAGGAAGGCCTTGGGGCGTCAGGATTAACAAGTCTTCCGTCGGTGTCGAATATAAGATACCTCGGAACATATCGGAACTTGATCTCTGTCAAGAACTTGGATTCTGCCGATACTATCCGGTAATTCTCGCCTATGTCGCCCAAATCATATTCTTTGACAGCCCGTTTCCAGTCAGATTCATTTCTGTCTGACGAGATGTACATGAATATGACTCCATCAGAATCCAATCTATCTTTCAGCCATCTTGAAGCAGGCATCTCTTTCCGGCAAGGACCGCACCAACTTGCCCACATATCCATATAGATCACCTTGCCTCTATGTTTCTCTATAACTTCCGCCAACGACAGTCCGTTTCCGGTAATATCCTTAAGGACAAGATCATACGTGCAACCATCAATCGAGGAGACATTAGGCTTTTCTATTATCGGACGCAAAAAAGAACCGTCTCCTGTCAAATCGTGATATTTTTCATTGTACTCATTGACAATATTATTCGGATATGGAACCCATCCCGTATCATTTATCCTGTCAATGTAGTGACGCAGCAGAGACTTTCTCGCAACCATGCATAATGTCGTGTCCTGTGCCACATAATCAAACCTACCTGTATAATCAAATGAGTCATAGCCGACATCTAGATATCCCATCAGTTTATGAAGATGGGTGATATAGTGCAATAGGCTGTCTGATTGTTTGATGCGGCCAACAGGATACCCATCTTCAAGCAGTGTCTGCCTGTACCAACGAGAATATTCACGTCCGTGTTTTCCTGTTTGTGAAAGCGAATCCAGCTTCGCGGAAAAGCGATCGCGCCAGTTATTGTACACGTTTCCTGCAGAATCAAGATCCACATGATACTCATTAAAAATCTTTTCCAACCCTGGGTATTTTCTTTGACTGACAGAATCGGTAAGGTATTTTTCCGCTGCATGAAAACGCGGATTCCTCAGAATCGACCGGAAAGAGTATCCGTTCCGATGGACCAATCCAGGGATAGACTCCGGCAGGCGATATAGTCTGGTATATTCCTCATTATTAAGGCTCCTCATCACAGGTCTGGCATCTTGATCATAGGTAACCGTCACAGAATCGCCTTCCGGCAAAAGGAAAGGAATCTCCTCGCAAGCCTGATATAGATGGATCATCTCCGCATAACCGCGATACGTCGGGATCTCCAGAGTATCATAGCCGATGCTCCTTGGGTTGAATCCAGCCTCACATCCGGTGCTGTCCACATAAGCGATGATTGCCCCATGCACACAATTCAAATGTCCGATCCTATCGGTACTTCTCTGCTCTGGCGCATCCTTGAATATGACAGTGACCTTCCCGGACTCCGTCCACACGCCATCCTCTCTCTCACAAGAAAGGCTCAAAATAATGAGGATAAGTAATCTTTGCTTCATATTTCAACAGACAGAGAAGAAGGACCGGATATCACAATCCTTCTTCCCATTAATATTAAAGGAAGTTCATTACTTTATGGTCGCCCCATTCTTATGCATTACCGCAATAGTCTGTCTGAGGACAGCTATCACAGCACCAACGTCCGCCAACCCAGTCATGCATAAACAATGCATACTCCTTGTTGATGTTGCATTCTGACTGACCATCACTGCCTACATTTCCACATGTTCCGGATGGTGTTCCGCCCTTCAAAGAAAGCATTGCCTCATTCGAGAGAATGTTCCTTCTCTTTAGTTCTGAAAATGTTTTCATTGTTATTAAATAAATTAATATTACTCCTACTCTCTTAAACGGATTTTCGGTTCCTCCGTCCTGGCCAGGATATTTGTTATTATTCTGCACTAATTATTCCACCATGTAGTCTATATCGCTGACATCATATAACCGAGGCAATTCCTTGGTATCGATAAATAATTTAGGGGTAGATACTATTCCATTTACATGACACCACTTACAGTGATTGACAATGATCTCTTTTGCCTTGTCGTCATCATGTACCGAAGGGATCACATTACGACTTGCCGGGAAGTTGTTCACATACGATGTGAATAATTTCAAAAAAAACAATTGGTCCTTTTTGTAGCACGACACAAAATAGGATGCAATATGAAAGGACTCGCTGTCATTGATGTCTACCAGAAATATCAAGTCAACCTGTGTATCTTTTTTATTTTTAATCATATCCAAAAGAATCCGCGCCATCTTCATGCACGGTGAGCATATTGGATTTACAATCATGGTAATAACGTGGGATTCTCCTACACTAATAGTAATTGTGTCAAGATCTGAACAATCAATCCTTCTCTGTTCTGACAAGATTGTGTCCTTAATTAGCGGGTAATGCTTTAATGTCAATAACTGTTCCGCTTTTTTCTGATTATGATATACATTCTTGCCAATAATTTTCGCTACGGTAATGCCAGCTATACATAATAATCCAGTAACAGCGATTGTCACCAAATCAATACCGGATAAATTCCTAAACGATACCTTTCCCAAGTTGATACCTATAATAGACACAACCATATTCACTACCAACAGCATTTTTATGCCAATACAAAGCACACATACTTTTTTAGCATAAAAAAATTGGTATATTAATGAATATGGCACATAACAAAAAGTCAACAAACTAATTAATCCAAGAAAAGAAGAATATGCAGATTCTGCGACGATAATAGGAAGAATAGCAAAAAAGGCAAAATATACCAGACCACTATCCGCCCATGAAAACAGTCCATGAAATGTAGAAGCCTGAGAATCTAATATTGATGAACAGTCTTTTTTCCCTTTGATATCTGATTTAGAATGACATATATTATTTATAATTGGATTACTCCTGTCAAACTCAAGGATTTGGAACAGAATACAAACAAAGACACCAATTATGCTAACACATAAAAACACATTGCTTATAGTGGAAAATTTAGTAATACAACGAGAGAGTCCTGTGAGATACAAAAGCAGAGAAGATGCAAGCAATACATAGATCATGCATCTATTGAAAGATTTTCTGATTACTTTATTTACTGGAACACGGTATTGTTTTATGTTATCCGCATTGAAAACCATTGCAGTCATTGACCACAAACTTTCAAGCATAGATAACGGTTCATACTCTATCTCGCCTCTTTCATTAAGAATGCCAATTTGTTTTTCCGTCACATCACCTATCGGAAGAAAGAGGCCATCATATTCTATGATTATAGGCATAGGTAATTGTCCCAATTCATTTATATCTGTTTTGATCAAGCAGCTCTCAATCCCATTAGCCGCCATTATATAAGAGATAGCCTTGAATCCGGGGTATAATGGATGCGATCTATACTTGTTAATTATAAATCCGCCATGATTCAAGCCGTACCTCTTCAAGAGGATCTTAACAACCTCATCGGAGTTTTCTGTTAATAATTTCCGTCTCATCTTATTGTTGTTTAACATTATCCTTCAACAACATATCAAGAATGGTCCTTACATCTCCCGATCTTGGACGCGGAGCATTCATGTTGACCAATTTACCGGTTTTGTCAAAAATCAGGAAACGTGGAACATACGCTAGCCCTATTTCTTTCAAGAATTTCGAGTCTCTGTTCAAAACGCGATAAGAATATGACTTCAGTTCATATTTAGAGGCTGTTTTTATCCACTGATTATCATCTTCATCAACAGAAAAAGACAGGAACACCACATCAGAATCTTCGTACTCATTCTCCAATTCCAATAAGGACTTTATCTCCTGAATACACGGGGAGCACCATGAAGCCCAAAAATCAACATATATTACTTTCCCCATAAATCGTTCCATTAATTTTGGGAAAGGGAATGTCATGCCGCTAAAATCCGACACTACCATTTCATCAGAGATATTTGGCACACTACGGAAAGTCAAGGAATCTCTTGTCAATGCGGTATAATTAGCCAAACATTGATTGACAGTATCCTGTGGATAAGGTGAGCCTGCAAAAACGATCTGTTTAATAAGGTGTCTTAGGATTATGTATTTTGCAGTTAAGCTGATCCCGCTGTCCGCAACAGCCATGTCAAACCTGTCTAGCGGATCCTGAATACTCTTGTCAAAAGGGTAATCAAGCAGCTTAATATAGTTTGACACATAACGCAATAAACTGTCCGATTTTGGGCTAGTCAAATCTTTCATGAAACTTTCATCCCTCTCCTCAGAAACAACTTTCTTATAGTAGTCCACGTAAACAGGTGGCAGATCAAAGACAGCTTTTGAGTCCATATTATCAGCAATATACTTGCAATAAGCATCATATTCCATTCGAAGCGAGTCAAGGTTAATATACAGTTGGCGGATTTTTTTCACAATACTTTCAGGAGTACTTCTGTCCAATTCATTCCACAGTTCGAAAGCCCTTTGGTACTCAACAGAAGATAGAATAGTCTTTGTTGAATAGCCGCACGGTTGGACACACCTTGGATCATTCCACAGAATATTGTAAACATTCGTATTACGCTCCGAGACAAGACTAATCGGTCGTGGTCTTAGATCACTGCCATAAGTAAAGAGAACCGTATCACCCGCCATCAGAAGATATGGTATATCCTCAATTGCTTGATAAGTATGCAAGATCTCGGCATAACCGCCAAATGCAGGCACAGTAATAGTATCATAACCAATCTCTTTGGGGACATATTCAACCAATGTCAGTGATGAATCCACGTAGTTGACCGTGCCTCTTCCTTTTACGCTAAGTTTACCGAGAAATCTCATAGTTGAGATTTGCTCTGGCGCGTCTTTGAATATCAGAACGACATCCTGCCTTTCATCCTGTTCTACTATATGATTACTACAACCATAGCCGCAGGCTACAAGGATAATCAATGTAAAAAATATACGATCTGTTTTCATGACACAATCGAGTATAAGGATGAGGCACGATGCCTCATCCTTATTCAGAATAGGTGATTATTTTCCACAATACCATGTTGAGGAGCAACTGTCACAACACCAATGTGCTCCGTTTCCACCTTCTCCAAACCACCATAAGGCTTCTTCCTTGCTAATGTTCTCAATAAGGGTTTGCTTGCCATCCACCTCCGGACCAAGATAGCAACAGGTTCCTCCACCTTTGACCAGCATCATTTGTTGAGAAGACAAGATATTTCTCACTCTCAATTCATTAAATGACTTTTTCATTATCATTCAAATTAGATTACTCCTACTCTTTTCTGGATTATCGGAATACTCCATCTCATATATTGTTATAATACCTTTCGCTATCAATAGCATATTTATAATAGGTCAGCAATTCAGTAATAAACCTCCGATGCAAATATAAATCGTTTTTTCGGTCACATTATAGGGATAGGGCAAAATTTCATCTTACACAGAGCTCCACTGAATTAATGATATAACCATCATATATTCAATGAAATATATCATCTTTAAGAGCTGCTTATAAGACAAGAATCTTACAGGTAAGATTTCATCGGGAGAATCGCCGAGGGAGAACCGTAAAAGCGGAGTTCTGTCAAGGACAAAAGAGGTGGTTGTAAGAAAAAACGAGGGTTATCTCAGATTAAAACAGGATCTTAAGCATCACATTCACTCCGGCGGCCGTTCTTCCTTCCTCCTTGAAGGAATCGTCTTTAGTCAAAACCGACCGAAAGCGTTTTATTTCATTATTGATCAATAAATTATATGGCACAATTAGGATGGTTCCCGAGTTTGTTCCGGAAGAATACTCTTTAATGCAGAATCAATTCAGCAGGTGTGACAACATCGTAAATATTTTCGAAAAAACGTACTATAAATATAATGCAATTTGCAGCCGTGGAGGACAATCCACTGACAATAAGCACAATTAAGAGTCTCCTTTAGCATCAATCAACTAAAGGAGACTCTTTATTTCATTATAAGTCAGCGAATAACAGATCACGGTAAAGACTTTCCATACCGCACAATCACTTGAGGCTGAAACGGACACTGGCCGTGACAGAGGTTGGACGAAGACGATAGAGGGTGGAGTGGGTCTCGTTGGCTCCGAAGTAAGAAGTGCCGTAATACTTGGTGCCCAGCAGGTTGGAGCCTTCAACGACATATTCAAGACGCTTGTGTCTGAAGGAGATGCGCAGGTTCGCGAAGAACATATTCCTGTCAAAACCACGAATGCCGTTGTTGTAGAAATGGCGGCAAGAAGCGCCGGTGATGATTTTCTTTCCAACCAGGAAGTTCAAGGAGACGGTCTGGCGGACAGAGTTGATAGGAGTGGAACCGTCAACTCCGCTCATTCGGAACTGATTGGATTGGAATGAACCGGAATATGACAGGACTGAGACATTGCTTACTCTTGACTCGACCATGGCCGACAATGTCAAGGCATCATTTGTGGCCGGAACTGTCTTTCCTTGCCGCATGAGATCCGTCCACGAACTAGACCATTCCGAACCCAATTTGACAGTTGTCGCTATCGATTGGAAGCGTTTGCTGGCATTCGCTCCGAACGACACACCGGATCTTTCATCAGGAATATGATAGGATACACGACTGCTCAGAAGTCCAGAATAATTCACACCAGTCTTGAAGTCGGCACGGGACTTCCACGACATCACCGAAGCGTTGGCAAAGAAAGCCTTGACAGCGTTTGAATATGACAGGTCAAGCGACACCGAACCGCTTCTTGTCCTGTTCCAGTCACCGTTGCGCCTTTCCAATGTTCGATAATTCTTAAGAATATACCCACTGAACATGTCGTAAAGGCCGCCAAGTCTCTCTCCGTAATTGGCGGAGGCTTTGATGGTCAGGTTATAGGTCGGAGTCCATTTGAGAGAAGCGTTCGGAGAGATGATCACGCGTCCATAATCCGATTTTGAAGAGAGTCTGTCATTGGAGCTGATGTCAGAGTAAACCACCGGAGAATAAAGGTCGAAACTAAAACGACCGCTTATTGAATAACCAATGGATGGAGTCAACGACAGATCAACACGTCGCCAGCCTATGTCATTACGCATCGAATCCGCCGGGGTCAAGTCCGATCTGAAATTCTCCAAATCGACAGTTCCTCTCACCAACAGGCCGAAAATCCACCGACGCACCTGACGGGACGTGCTTACAGACGTTACTGAATACAATTTCGTGGAAAGGATGTCCTGCCTGAGGCCTTCACCCGACACGCCATATTCTTCAAGAATGTTCGGACCCACTGAAAGGTAGGACTTCCGTCTTGCATAGTCAGTGTCAGACCAGATGTTAAGCTGCCACTTGCCGAGCTGCTGGATGGCATTCAAATGATTACGCAGTTTTAGATACGGAAGGTGCGAATGTTGGCTGAAGGTCTCCGAATCACCCACGACATCACCATCGGCATCCGCCCCCTTGACAGTCAGCTCAATATTGTCATCGAAAAAACACCTGTCCGAATTATGCCTGAACTTTAAAGTTGTCTGCAATTCATCAATCACTTGGCTCGCGGACATTTGTTCAGAAATGCTGAAAGAGGGCTCATCCAACAAATGAAAAATCGTCTCTGAGGAGGATTCCGCCGTGCGCCTGTCCCGAAAGTAATGCGCCTGGGCCGTCACCTCCGTATGTTCTCCTGTCTTTATTATTCCGTTGGCCGACGCCGAATGAATGTTGTTGTTCAGCCATGTGCTCTCATCGAGCGGTGGCTGGCTCAGTGAGATTATCGAAACCAATTCCGGAATCGAACCGAAATTCCCTGATTGGTCGATGAGTTCCTTGGAGACATCACGCCCCATGTTGTTGCCCTTGTAGGTGAGGATGGTCTGGAACCCTTTGGTGAAATACATCGGGGTGAACTGTCCGGACCACTGCAGCGGTTTGTAGCCCGCTCCGGCCTCAACCACACCGTTCCATGTCCCCTTAGACTTTTCTTTGAGTTTAAGGTTCAAAGCGGCCTGGTCGGACCTCACCCAATCCTGAAGAACTTTTATAGGCTGATGATTCTCATAGACTTCAACGCTGGCAACATCCTTGGCTTGAACATTGTTCGTGGCGATGCCGTATTTGCCACCGAGCATGTCCATGCCTTCAATGTAGAATTTATTGATAGACACACCGTTATACTTCACGCCTCCACTTTCGGACACTTCGATCCCCGGCATCTTCCGAAGCACGTCACCTATGCTTCGGTCGGTTGAGTCACGAAATGAGGACACATAATAGGTCAATGTGTCGCTCGATCGCTTGACCGGGTCGGCCTTGACCGTTACCTCACGGATTTTCTGGTCGGAATGAAGCACCTTGAAATCAACCGTTTTCATGGATTTCGTCAGAATCTTTTCCTGACGAACAACATTGAATCCGGAGACCATCAACAACAGAGTGTCGGCTTCCGAGTTGAAAGTGATTTTGTAGGAACCGTCAGTTGATGTCATCGCGAACGCGATTATGCTCACAGCGTCAGGACGGCGGAGCATGACGTTCACAGCGTCCACTCCTACCCCGCTCTCCGCATCGGTCACCCGTCCAGAGACCGAGCGTTGCGCAAAGGAATCCACTTCAATCATCAGTACGGTCAAAATGACCAGCAATTGAGTACATCTTTTAGTCAATCTATCAGCCATGTCAGCATCTAACGTTTTATCAAATATAATATTAAATCCTTAATATTTAAGTGACAGACTTCTCTTTTTCCAGTCAATATATTTACCGATCTCATTTATTATCTCTGACGATGAGGGACGCGGAGCGTCAAGATTAACAAGTCTTCCGTCGGTGTCGAATATAAGATACCTCGGGATATATCGGAATTTGATCTCTGTCAAGAATTTGGAGTCAACCGATGCTATCCGGTAATTCTCGCCAATATCGCCCAAATCATATTCTTTGACAGCCCGCTTCCAGTCAGATTCATTTCTGTCTGACGAGATGTACATGAATATGACTCCACCAGAATCCAATCTTTCTTTCAGTCGTCTTGAAGCAGGCATCTCTTTCCGGCAAGGACCGCACCAGCTTGCCCACAGGTCACAATAGACCACCTTGCCTCTATGTTTCTCTATAACTTCCGCCAATGACAGTCTGTTCCCCGTAATATCCTGAAGGACAATACCGTATGTATAACCATCCATAGAAGATACATTAGGCTTTTCCATTACCGGACGCGTGAAAGAGCTATCACTAGTCAAATTGAGATATTTTTCATTGTATTCATCAACAACATCATCCGGATACGGAACCCAACCCGTGTCATTTATTCTGTCAATGTAGTGACGCAGCAGAGACTTCCTCGCGGCCTTGCATAATGTCGTGTCCAGCGCCACATAATCAAACCTGCCGGTATAATCAAATGAGTCATAGCCCTCATCTGGATATTCCATCAGCTTATGAAGATGTGTGACATAGCGCAGTAGGCTGTCTGATTGTTTGATGCGACCGGCAGGGCACCCATCTTCAAGCAGCGTCTGCCTGTACCAGCGAGAATATTCTCGTCCGCGTTTTCCTGTTTGTGAAAGTGAATCCAATTTCGCGGAAAAGCAATCTCGCCAGTTATTGTACACGTTTTCAGCCGAATCAAGATCAACATAATACTCATTAAAAATCTTTTCCAGTCCAGGATATTTTCTTTGGCTTTCAGAATCGGTGAGGTATTTTTCCGCTGCCCGGAAACGAGGATTCCTAAGAATCGACCTGAAAGAGTATCCGTTCCGGTGAACCAATCCAGAGACAGACTCCGGCAGACGATAGAGCCGGGAACATTCATCATTATTAAGGCTTCTTATCACTGGCCTGGCATCTTGGTCATATGTAACCATCACAGAATCGCCTTCCGGCAAAAGGAAAGGAATCTCCTCACAAGCCTGATAAAGGTGGATTATCTCCGCATAGCCATGATACGTCGGAACATCCAGAGTATCATAGCCGATGCTCCTTGGGTTGAATCCCATCTCACGCCCAACGCTGTCCACATAAGCGATAATCGCCCCATGCACACAATTCAAATGTCCGATCCTGTCGGTGCTTCTCTGCTCTGGCGCGTCTTTGAATATGACTGTGACCTGCCCGGCACCCGTCCCCACGCAATCCTCTCCCACACAAGAAAGGCACAAGATAATCATTATGATCAAGGACATGCACCTCATGATAAGTCCAAATGAACCTTGGAGCATATTCGTAAAACTATTGCTATTCTGTCTCGATGGGATCATATGGTATCTTCCAGTCTTCCGAATAATCAGTTCTAGTGAACACATTAAATATTCGATACTTGCCTCCTTCGGTAAAGTAAAAATACGGAGAGTCGTGCCAACTCTTCTCCAATTTCAGCCAAGCGTCACGGCTAATAGACTGGTATTGCCAATTTGGTTTATATATAGGTTCTTTAATCGATCGCAACTCTTTTGCGACAAAAGAATAGTTCCCAGACCGCGCCTTCAATATCAAGCCTGGAAGTCCGTTCAAACGCCATGGGCCAAGTCGTATCGGAATGTCCGAAGTGAACCACACCTCCCAATCGCGACCGTATGCCGAACAAGTCGCCTTTTGACACAAATAGCCCATGACGCTATCTGTAACAGCAGTAATATTCCAATTTATAGCAGTCGAATCCTTATAGGAGTACGCCTTGTCCATATCATAAAAAGGGCTTCTATTAACGACATCCACATGCTCATTCAGAATGTTTGTATAGATTTGGTAAGGAACATAATCCTGTCTCCTGTCTACGTCAATCTTCACGCCATAGCTTTTTCTGCGATCCATGCAGTCCAAACCATAAGAATAGAATTTTGATATCCTTTTTCCCACCATAAGAATCATGACATCCTCCGCAACCGATTTCCCCTTTTTAACATCATTTCTCGGATAAGCCGCATTGTATTTAATCATAACTCTGGACGAATCCAACGTCTGTGAGCCCCTCAGATCAAACGGAAGATAAACAAGGCTGGAAGAATGAAGTCCTATGGCAACATTCTGAGCGTCTATCGCAGTTGTAATTAACATTAGCAATAATAGTATTGTGTGTCTCATAGACGGGATTATTAATCTTACTCAAGTTTCGCAAGTGAAAAATAATTGAAATAAAAAAGG